>Ga0233335_1000028_pt1 | contig 67842 bp, 77 predicted proteins | sample GEONDECOMP222_FD_180695 | JGI IMG/M metagenome (GOLD analysis project Ga0233335, IMG submission 180695) | Leaf litter microbial communities from Shasta-Trinity National Forest, California, United States - GEON-DECOMP-222 | ecosystem: Environmental > Terrestrial > Plant litter > Unclassified... | reverse complement strand
GTCTCGGTGCGGAAGGCGTCCAAATCAGTCATGGTTCTCTCCTCTTCTCCTTCTCCCGGTTGCGGGAGGGGGCGGGGATGGGGCAGTCTTGAACGCCATCGCTGCGCAACTGGCCCTCTCCCGACTTTGCTACGCTCATCTGCCTACTCCCGAGATGGAGAGAACCGGCAGGTCAGGTGAAACGTTCGCCGTTCAAGGCTTTCACGCGCAGCAGCGGCGCGACCTCAAAGCCGTGCTTCTCGAGCCCGGCGACGATCTTGGGTAATCCCTCGCTATCCGCCCAGAACATCGGGCCGCCGCGGTATACTGGCCAGCCATATCCGTAGATCCACACCACATCGATATCTGATGCACGCTGAGCCATCTTCTCCTCCAGGATTCGCGCGCCTTCGTTGACCATTGTGTAGAGCGTGCGCTCGACGATCTCCTGATCGGTCACCTCATGTTGAAGTGTGCCTGTCTTTGCGCGGAACCCCGCGATAATCTCCGCCACCCGCGGCGATGGCGTCGGCGTGCGCTTGGTGTCATAATCGTAGAAGCCGGCGTTCTTCTTCTGCCCCCAGCGGCCTTCAGCGGCGAGCGCATCGCGGATGTTTTCGATGCGGCTCGGGTCGCGGTGCCAGCCGATGTCGACCCCGGCTAGGTCGGCCATCTGAAAAGGTCCCATCGGCATCCCGAAGGCCACATGGACGCGGTCGATCTGTTCCGGGGTTGCCCCTTCCAGCAGCAGCGCGTTCGCTTCAACCTGGCGCGGCATCAGCATCCGATTGCCGATGAAGCCGTCGCACACGCCGGAGACTACCGCGACCTTACGGATCGTCTTGGCCAATGTCATGACCGTGGCCAGCACGTCGTCAGCGGTCTTGGCTCCACGCACTACTTCGAGCAGTTTCATCACATTGGCGGGTGAAAAAAAGTGCATGCCTAGGACGTCGCCAGGGCGGGTGGTGCTGGCGGCAATCTCGTCCACGTTCAAATAGCTGGTGTTGGAGGCGAGGATCGCCCCGGGCTTGGCAAGCGTGTCGAGCCGTCCGAAGATCTCCTTCTTGACGTTCATATTCTCATAGACCGCCTCGATGATCAGGTCGCAGTCCTTGAGCGCGTCGAAGTCTAGCGTCGCGGTGAGCGCGGCCATTGCGGCTTCGACCTGTTCGGGTTTCATCCGGCCCTTGGCGGCGGACGCTTCGTAATTCTTGCGGATCACTCCTGTGCCGCGATCAAGGGCGTCCTGCGCCATCTCGACGATTGTGACGGGAATGCCGGCACTCAGGAAGTTCATCGAGATGCCACCGCCCATCGTGCCGGCGCCGATCACGCCGACTTTGCCGATGGAGCGCACTGCAATGTCGCGAGCGATGCCGTCGATCTTGGCGGCTTGGCGCTCGGCGAAGAAAATGTGGCGCTGTGCGGCGGATTGGACGCCATCGATCAGCTTCATGAACGCCGCGCGCTCGAACGCCATGCCGTCCTCGAAGCTGCCGTGGGTGGCGGCCTCAACGCAGGCGATGTTGGCAGCGGGGGCCTCGAAGCCGCGGAAGCGTCGGGCATTCTCTTTCACAAAGACGGCGATCGCCTCGGCATCGGGAGCGACGGTTTTGGTCGACGCGCGCGGTAGCGGCCGGGTGAGGGCGATCTCGCGGGCGAAGGCGATTGCGTCGCCGACCAGGCTGTCCTCGTCGGCGAGGCGGTCGATCAGCCCCGCATCGAGCGCCTTCTTTGCGGAAATCGGATCGCCCTTGGCGGTCATCTCCAGCGCAAACCGTATACCCGCCAAACGCGGGATGCGCTGGGTGCCGCCCGCGCCGGGCAGCAAGCCGAGCTTGACCTCGGGCGTGCCAAGCTTCGCCGAGGGCACCGCGATCCGATAGTGGCAAGCCAAAGCGGTTTCGCAGCCACCGCCGAGCGCGGTGCCGTGGATCGCGGCGACCACTGGCTTGGAGCTGGCGTCGATCATCGCCAGCAGTTCGGGCAGCCAGGGCTCGATCGGGGCTTTTCCGAATTCGGTGATGTCGGCGCCGGCAAAGAAGGTGCGTCCCTCGCAGCGGATGACGATCGCAGTTATGGAGGCATCCGCCACGCCCTGCTTGATCGCGGCCTCCAGCCCCTGGCGGACAGCGGCGCCGAGCGCGTTGACCGGCGGGTTGTCCGAGACGATTACGAGGATTTCGTCATGGCGTTCGGTGGCGATCACGGTCATAGGGCTATCTCCTGAAATTTCGTGCGCGGGATGGGTTAAGTCAGCGCGGAATAGATCATCGTCTTCAACTCGCGGCGGATCGGATAGAGGTTCGACGGGCTCAACTGTGACATGAACACCATCGTGATCCGCTCGACGGGGTCGACGAAAAAGGCAGTCGAGAACATCCCGCCCCAATAATATTCCCCCACCGATCCCGGTATCATCGATCGCGCAACATCGATGGTTACCGCGAACCCCAGCCCAAAGCCGGTCCCGGCATTGGCCGCCTCGCTGAATAGCGATTTCGACAGGCCCGCCAGATCGCCACCGCCGGGCAGGTGGTTCATCGTCATCAGATCTATCGTCTTACGACCGACAATCCGCGCGCCGTCGAGCACGCCGCCGTTCAGGCACATTCGGCAGAAGCGGTGGTAATCGAGCGCGCTCGATACCAACCCGCCGCCACCCGAGAGCAGTCTGGGCCGGCGCGACCACGCGCTCGCCGCACCGCGATCATGGAGCATGCGGCCTTTGCCGGGCGCCATTGCATAGCAGTCGGTTAGCCGATCGATCTTGTCCGCGGGCACCTCGAAGAAGGTGTCGTGCATCGCTAGCGGCTCGAAGATGCGGGTCTGGAGGAAGACGTCGAGGGGTATCCCCGACACGCGCTCTACCACCGCGCCGAGCACGTCGGTGGAGACCGAATAATTCCAGCCTTCGCCCGGTGCGAATTCGAGCGGCAGCGTGCCGAGTGCCGCTATGAAGCCGTCAAGGTCGAGCCCGCCGTGCCAGGATTCGATTTTGCCCTCGCGATAGGCTGCGTCGATGTTGGAGCGGTTCTGGAAGCCGTAGGTGAGGCCTGACGTGTGGCGCAGCAGGTCGACCATCCGCATTGGCTCGGGCGCGGCGCGGGTCTGAAATGGCACGCCTGCGCCGCCGCCGGCATAGACCGCGATGTCCTTGAATTCAGGGAGTACGTGGTCGACCCGCGTATCGATCGCCACCAATCCTTGCTCCACCAGCATCAGGAATGCGATCGAGGTGATCGGCTTGGTCATCGAGGCGATGCGAAACAACGAGGTTTCGTCGACTGCCGGCCCGCCTTCGCGTGCCGCGCCGATGCTAGTGAAATGAACGATCGCGTCGTCGCGGCCAATCAGCAGTTGGGCGTGGGGGAGCTTACCGGAATCGATGTAGCGCGCCTGGAGTAGCGCATCGATCCGGGCGAGCCGGGCAGGGTCGAAGCCATGGTCGCCTGGGGCTGCAATCTTCATGGCGCGCTCCATACCCCTATTTCTAAACTGGCCGCTCTATCACCTGCAAGGCCGCGTGAATCAAGAGGCTGCATCAGAACCAGACGTTGATGCTTGATGGTGGATAGTGGATTTGTGCGCCAAACCGTGCATTCGACAAGGGGAGCTTCGGGTGCGTGGTCGGGCGCCTTCGAAGCAGGCTGCTTATGGGAAGAGTTTGCCAGCTTTCCTCAAGCCTCGTCGGCCTCCGACGCCAATTTCCGCGTGGCGCTCGCGAGCCGGGATTACAAGCCGCGGGAATGCGGGTACGTTGCGCCGATAGTGGAGAATGGCGTGAACGATCTGACCGGAAAAATCGGCGAGCACACGCCGAGCGAGAACGCGCAGATCACCGCCTTTGGTCTGCCGGCAGCCGAGGAAGCGCATGTCACTATGCGCCGCGACCGGCTGCTGGCTGCACTGACGCTGATCGCGGGGATCGGGCTGGTGCTGGGCTTGCCGTTCGCGCTCAAGTCCGGCGCTGAATTCTTCCTGCCGCTCACCGCCTCGATCGTGGTGGCGATCGCACTGGTGCCAATCTTGGAATGGCTCGAGCGGCACCGCTTCCCGCCGCCGCTCGCCGCGCTGGTCTGCGTGCTGCTGTTCTTGGTCGCTGCCAATATCGCGGTCGCTGCGATCGTCGTGCCTGCAACCGAGTGGTTTCGGATGCTCCCGCAGAGGATCGATCGCATCCAGCATAATCTGGCGCCGCTGCTCGATCTCTATTCGAGCCTAGAGCGTTACGCCAACCGCACCGTCAAGCATCTTGCCACAGGCGGCAATATTCGCCCGGCGCCGACCAGCGCGGTCGCACCGCCCAATTCGATCGTCGAATTCCTGGCGACCTCAGCACCGTCGGTGATCGTCGAGATTTTCTTCTCGATTCTCGTTGTCTATTTTTTCCTTTCCGGCTGGACGGGGCTGCGTCGCCGGGCGATCACCAACAGGTCTAGCTTCGGCGGGGCAATGGCTACCGCGCGGGTGATCCAAGATGTAGTTGACGACACCTCGGCCTATCTGGGCACGATCACGATCATCAACTTGGTACTTGGGCTCGTGATATCGTTCGCACTGTGGATGGTCGGGATGCCCTATCCGCTGATGTGGGGCGGGATCGCGGCATTAATGAACTACGTGCCATATTTCGGGCCAATCGTGGCGGCGCTGCTGATGGCGGTGGGCGGGTTGATGACCTTCTCCGACATCTGGGTGGCGCTGATCCCGGCGGCGATCATGATCGGTTGCCATCTGCTGGAGGCCAATGCGATCACCCCGCTGATCGTCGGCCACCGGCTCACCATTAACCCGATCCTGATTCTGATCTCGCTGAGCTTCTGGGGCTGGGTGTGGGGCACGCCGGGGATGCTGCTGGCGGTGCCGCTGCTCATCATCATTCAGACCATCGCCGGCGCCGCGGGTAAGCCCGACATCGCCGGCTTCCTGTTCGAGCACGGCACATTGGTGCAGGAAAAATGATGCGCTTATACTGAAACCGGCGTTGCGCCGTTGACAGTCCGCAAGCCCGCCCGTACCAGCGCCACTCGCTTCAAGCGGGTGTAGCTCAGTTGGTTAGAGCGCCGGCCTGTCACGCCGGAGGTCGCGGGTTCGAGTCCCGTCACTCGCGCCATAGCTTGGTGCGCCCCCTCCCATATCATAGCTTTGAACCTGATGAAGCGTTCGCACAGTTGTGCGTCTATCGCCTTGGCTGAATGGTAATCTTGCGAGGCGTTGACAGTCTGCAAGTCCGCCCGTACCAGCGCCACTCGCTTCAAGCGGGTGTAGCTCAGTTGGTTAGAGCGCCGGCCTGTCACGCCGGAGGTCGCGGGTTCGAGTCCCGTCACTCGCGCCATTCTTCGGCGCGAATCTCCTAGATTTGAAAGAGCCGCTGCTTCCGGCCTCTATTCTCGCGTCCATACTTGGCTTTTGCAGAACAGCCCGCCCAGGATGCAGCCCGAGATCAAAATCTTGTTCGGCCCCTGCTGCACAATCCGTGAAAGATAGGTGCGGCCCTGTTTGGGAATCAGCACCTCGCCGGTCCAAGTGCCAGGTCCCGTGGCGCGATAGTTCTGGAACAGGTCGGTGCCGACCAGATTGTTATAGCCACCCGACTTCGCATCGCCGATCGCCTTAGCGCTGGCATACGTCACCGTACCGCACAGCAATTCGCCGCAGTGCGCGGTGCGCACCTGCAGCGTGTTGTTTGGCGCACGCCAGGTGCCGATGATCGATTCATGCTCCTGTGCGATCGCGGCGGTGGGTAAAGAGAGGGGGAGGCACAGGGCAAGCGCCAACATCAGTCTGGACAGGCGATTCACTCGATGCTCCCGGAAATACGTGCGTGCCCTAGGCACCCCGGATTTGTCAGGGGCGTGTCGGGAATGTGGAATGTAGGTCACAATTGGGCAATGTCATCCACGGCGTCATCGCCATCGGCCATGTTCCATCCAGAATAGCATCCGCTTCAAGGGCAGAATCCATAGCCAGCCGATACCCGCCAAGAGATAAAAGGCCAATTGCACTACCGGATGCCAAGTCCCGATCCAACGCGACAGGCTGGCGACAGCGACGCACCAGATGCCGATCAGCGAGAGGATAGCCAGCATCCCGACCGGCTTACGCCAGCTCGGGATCATAGGGTGTCTCGCTCGGTGACGATCGCGTGGAGTGGCACGTCCCACGCGTCGACGGGGAGCGCGGCGAGATGCTGCACCGAATAGGCCACTCCGATTCGCCAGGCGTCAGGGAAGGCTGTGAATGCCCGGTCGTAATGGCCCGCGCCCTGGCCGAGTCGGTTGCGCGCATCGTCATAGCCGAGCAGCGGAGTGAGGATGATATCGGGCTGCAACTCGATGGCATGAGCGCCAGGCTGTTGCAGCCCGAACGGTCCGGCCACGAGTTCGGCCTCAGTTTCCCAAGCGAGGAAGCGAATCGGCTTGGCGCGGCTGACGACGTGCGGCAGCGCCAGCACGCAGCCCGCCTCCACCGCCGCGCGCGCGAGCAACATCGGATCGGCCTCGCTGTCGATCGGAACATAGGAAGCGACGGTCAGCCCGCGTGACAGTCGGGCGAGAAAGGCAGCAGGGGGAAGGATCGCCGGCCGTCGGTGAGCCACGAAGGTGTCGCGTATGGCCCGGGCCTGAGCACGCAGGGCGCGCTTATCGATCATTCGGAAAAGGGCGGGGTGGCGGGACCGCCGTGGCCGTATGCCAGAATATCCTCTGACGCCAGGAACGTCAGGTGGGGACCATGTGATGCAGACCAGGATCCGCGCAGGGACAGCCCCCTAGGATGAAGAATCGCCTCAGGGATAATCGCAAGGCTCGTACCGGGCAGAACCCGCCACCCCCTATCTAGGCGTTCGCGAGCTATTTCTCAAGAGCCGTGGCAAGTGCTTCGAGCTGATCGGCGATCCGCTCGAGCGCGATGCTTTCGCCGACTTCGGCGGGGCGCTTTTCCGATTCGTCGAGCGCGTCGGCGAGCATCAGCGCGAGGAACAGCATCGGTCGGTCGCCACCCGCTCCGCCCGCGGCGCGGGTGGCCATGTCCCAGCGCCGGTCGAGCATTCCGCCAAGCTGCATCAACCGCGCTTCCTCGCCGTCGCGGCAGGCGACGAGGTGGCGGCGGCCGCCGATTGAGAGGGTAAGCTCGGCCATCAGCGCTCGCTCCCGATCATCTCGTCGATCGCGCCGATTGCCTGCGCGATTTTAGCGCGCAAGGCATCATGACGTTCGGCGAGGTCTTCAGTGGCGCCGGCGCGCACGCGCGATGCCGCTTCGATCCGGGCGATCGCCGCATCGATCCGAGTAAGGGGGGAAGGGCGGGTGAGGGGGGAGGGCGTGTCGGCCATGGCGTCCGATAGCATGACCCGACTCGTGCACAAGATTTGATTGGCGCCATTCGGTTGACGCGGCGCTCCGCTCACCGCAAAGACCGCGCGCATAATCGACTCGCCGGAAATCCCGCGCCGTCCTGGCGCATCCCACCCGGCGACCCGAAGGGAGCCGATGGCCGTTTCAGATACCCACCTCGCTAACGCCATTCGTGCGCTTTCAATGGACGCCGTTGAGGCCGCCAACTCGGGCCATCCCGGCATGCCAATGGGTATGGCTGATGTCGCCACCGTGCTGTTCACCAATTATCTGAAGTTCGATCCCGCCGATCCGAAGTGGCCGGACCGCGACCGGTTTGTGCTGTCGGCCGGCCATGGTTCGATGCTGATTTACAGTCTGCTGTATCTCACCGGCTATGCGCAGCCGACGATCGAGGACATCCGCAACTTCCGAAAACTCGGCAGCCCGTGTGCCGGCCACCCCGAGAATTTCGAGCTTCCCGGGATCGAATGCACAACCGGTCCGCTTGGGCAGGGTCTGGCGATGGCAGTCGGCATGGGAATCGCTGAGCGGCACCTCAATGCCGTCTTCGGCGACGACTTGGTCGACCATCGTACGTGGGTGATCGCCGGCGACGGGTGCCTCATGGAAGGCATCAATCACGAGGCGATTGGCTTAGCCGGCCATCTAAATCTCGGCCGACTGGTCGTTCTGTGGGATGACAATAAGATCACGATCGACGGGGCGGTGACGCTTTCGTCGAATGAGGATATTCCGGCGCGCTACCGCGCGAGCAACTGGCATGTCGTGAGTTGCGACGGCCACGACTCGGCCGACATCGCTCGCGCGATTGACGAGGCGGTCGCCGATCCGCGGCCATCGTTGGTCCAGTGCCACACGATCATCGGTAAAGGTGCACCCGGCAAGGAAGGCACCAGCGCGGTCCACGGCGCGGCACTTGGTGCCAAGACGGTCGCCGAGACGCGGCTTGCGCTCGGCTGGGACTCGCCAGCGTTCGAGATGCCAGGCGACGTCGCTACGGCTTGGCTGGAAGCTGGACAACGCTCGGTTGGTGTACACGCCGAGTGGAATGGCCGCGTTGCAGCGCATTCGGACGGTGTGGAATTCTTGCGACGCTTGGCCGGCGATCTGCCCCAGGGCTATGATGCCGCCGAGCAGTTCCGCGCGATCTTTGCCACGCCGACCAAGATGGCAACGCGCAAAGCGTCCGAGCAGGCGTTGACCGTGTTCACCGCGCTGATCCCCGAGATGATCGGCGGATCGGCAGATCTCACCGGCTCGAACAACACCAAGACCAAATCGCTTAGCGTGCTGTCGCGCGACGATTATGCCGGGCGCTACGTCAATTACGGCATCCGCGAGTTCGGCATGGCGGCCGCGATGAACGGCATGGCGCTGCACGGCGGGGTGATTCCGTTTGGCGGCACCTTCCTGGTATTTTCGGACTATGCACGCCCGGCGATCCGCCTGTCGGCGCTGCAGAAGGCACGGGTTGTTTATGTAATGACCCATGATTCGATCGGCCTCGGCGAGGATGGTCCCACGCATCAGCCGATCGAGCATCTGCTCTCGCTCCGGGCAATCCCGAACCTCGACGTGTGGCGGCCGTGCGACGTGGTGGAGACAGCAGAAGCCTGGGCGCTTTCGATCGCACGCAAGGACGGTCCGTCGCTGCTCGCACTGTCTCGCCAGAACCTCCCGCAACTGCGCGTCGACGGCCAGGAAATGCTGTCGGCCAAGGGGGCGTACCGCCTGCGCGCTGCCCAGGCGGAGCGCCGTGTGATTCTGATCGCGAGCGGTTCGGAGGTCGAGATCGCGGTTGGCGTCGCCGAACAGCTTGAAAGCGCGGGCATTGGCGCCGATGTGGTGTCTATGCCGTGCTGGTCACGTTTCGACATGCAGGATGCCGCTTATCGTGTGGACGTACTGCCTGAAGCCGACCCATCTGTCATCCTGCGCGTCGCGATCGAGGCGGGAACGACGATGGGCTGGGACCGCTATACGATGGTGGGCGGCCTGCGCTTCGGCATCGATCGTTTTGGGGCTTCTGCCCCGATCGAGGCGCTCTACGACTATTTCGGCTTGACCGCCGACAAGATTACGGCGGAGATCCTCGCCAAACTCAACGCGTAACTGGAGAATTCTGACATGGCGACTAAGGTTGCGATCAACGGTTTCGGGCGCATCGGCCGCCTGGTGGCACGCGCTCTTCTCGAGCGCGGCGGGGACGAACTCGAGCTCGTTGCGATCAACGATCTGGGCGATGCCAAGTCGAACGCTTGGCTGTTCAGCCGCGACAGCGTCCACGGCAAATACCCCGGCAAGGTTTCGGCCGAGGGCGAGTTCCTGATCGTCGACGGTAAGAAGATTCGCGTCACCGCCGAGCGCGACCCGGCCAAGCTGCCGCACAAAGAGCTCGGCATCGAGCTGGTGCTCGAATGTACTGGCTTCTTCGCCGACCGCGAGGGCGGCCAGAAGCATCTCGACGCCGGCGCCAAGAAAGTGTTGATCTCGGCTCCCGCTAAGGGTGCCGACATCACCGTCGTCTACGGCGTGAACCACGAGAAGATCACGCCCGAGCACACGATCGTTTCCAACGCGTCGTGCACCACCAACTGCCTGGCGCCGGTTGCCAAGGTGCTCAACGATGCAATCGGCATCGAGCGCGGCCTGATGACCACCGTTCATGCTTATACCAACGACCAGAAGATTCTCGACCAGATCCACCCGGACCTGCGCCGCGCCCGTGCTGCCGCCATGTCGATCATCCCGACTACCACAGGTGCTGCGCGCGCCGTGGGCGAAGTGCTCCCGGAACTCAAGGGCAAGCTCGATGGGTCGGCGATCCGCGTGCCGGTGCCGGACGTCTCGCTGATCGACCTGACCTTCACGCCCTCGCGCGATACCACCAAGGAAGAGGTCAACGCGATCCTCAAGGCGGCGTCTGAGAGCGGCCCGCTGGTCGGCGTACTTGAATATTCGGACGAGCCGCTCGTCTCGATCGATCTCCAGCACACCCCGGCCTCGTCGACCGTCGACAGCCTGGAGACCGCGGTGATCGACGGCAAGCTCGTCCGCGTCGTCAGTTGGTACGATAATGAGTGGGGCTTCTCAAGCCGTATGGTCGACACCGCGCTGGTGATGGCGAAGCTGGGCTAATGACCGACCGTCATGCCAGCGAAAGCTGGCATCTCCCGCCGCAAGGACGCGCCGTGCTGCTTGAGACTCCAGCTTTTGCTGGAGTGGCGGGGTAACATGGGAATCCTTGCGGGCATCGCCCGTCACGCCTTCCCGAAGGCGCCGATGGAGACGATCGACCATGCCGACGTCACTGTCGAGGGCGGGATTTCCGGCGACTTCCGCGGCGCAATGAAGCGCGGGCCGTATCGCCGGCAGGTCACTCTGCTCGAATGCGGTGATTGGGAGGCGGTGATGGTCGAGGTCGACCATAGCATTCCGTGGCAGGAACGGCGCTCAAACCTGCTGGTCGAGGGTATTGATCTGCCGCAGACGCCGGGCGCGCGGCTGCGGATCGGTGCTCGAGATCACCCGCGAGACTGATCCGTGCGAGCGGATGGAAGCGCTGGCAGTAGGACTGAAGGCGGCGATGACCCCGGACTGGCGCGGTGGCGCTTGTGCGAAGGTGGTCGCCGGGGGACATATCGCCGTGGGCGATAAGATCAGGATAGAGACATGACCGACAAGCCATTCAAGACGCTCGACGATATCGGCGAAGTTGCGGGCAAGCGCGTACTGGTCCGCGAAGATCTGAACGTGCCGATGGCGGACGGTCATGTCACCGACGACACGCGATTTCGCGCTACGCTAGCGACCGTCACCGAACTCGCCGACCGCGGTGCGATTGTGCTGATCCTCGCTCATTTCGGCCGGCCCAAGGGTATCCGCAACCCCGAGATGTCGCTGGCGCTGGTGACTAAACCGTATAGCGAGGTACTCGGCCGGCCGGTGCGTTTCATCGACGATTGCGCGGGTGCCGAAGCCGCCGCGGCCGTGGCAACCCTCTCACCGGGCGACGTCGCGATCCTTGAGAATACCCGCTTCCATGCCGGCGAGGAGAAAAACGATCCCGCGCTGGTCGCAGAAATGGCCAAGCTCGGTGATTTCTATGTCAACGACGCCTTCTCCGCTGCGCACCGCGCACACGCCTCGACCGAGGGGCTCGCTCATGTCCTACCTGCATTTGCCGGGCGAGCGATGGAAGCCGAACTTACCGCGCTTGAAAAGGCGCTCGGCAATCCTGAGCATCCAGTGGCGGCGGTGGTCGGCGGTGCGAAGGTATCGACCAAACTCGATGTGCTGAAGCATTTGGTCGGCAAGGTCGATCATCTGATCATCGGTGGCGGTATGGCTAATACCTTCCTTGCCGCGCGCGGCGTAGATGTCGGAAAATCATTGTGTGAACACGATCTTACCGGACTTGCTGAAGAGATATTTGAGGCTGCGGAGCGTGCGAATTGCACGATTCATCTGCCCTATGATGTGGTGGTGTCGAAGGAGTTCCGCGCCAATCCACCGACGCGTACTGTCAATGTCCACGAAGTTGCGGCCGACGAGATGATCCTCGATGTAGGGCCTGCGGCGACCGAGGCACTGGGCGACGTACTTAAGAATTGCCGCACCCTGGTGTGGAACGGACCGATGGGCGCGTTCGAGACGGTGCCGTTCGACACCGCCACCGTTGCGCTTGCCAGGACCGCCGCGGCGCTGACCCGCGATGGATCGCTAGTGTCGGTGGCGGGCGGCGGAGATACGGTGGCGGCGCTCAACCATGCCGGGGTCGCAGGTGATTTTACTTTCGTCTCGACCGCTGGCGGTGCGTTCCTGGAGTGGATGGAGGGCAAACTACTACCGGGAGTGGCGGCGCTGACCAAAGCGTAATTGCCGCCACCGGCTTTGCGGGACCTTTGCCTCCGTCACGCGAATCTCATTCAGAGACCGATGCGCGGGTAGGCATCAATAGGCGCTGCTCGTTGGGTAAGCGGTCGGTTATGGATGCTGAAGCAGGGGCAGAATAACGAAACACGGGCGGCGTTAGGCTAACGGGAGGCGAAGCGGCGCCTAAGGCGCCGCCGCCGGTGCGCGCTCGCGCAACAGCGGGACGAGCTCCGCATTGAGCGTGTCGAGGTCGAAGGCGTTCGCCTTGGCGTAGCGAATCCGCCCGGCGCGATCGATGATATAGTTGGTCGGTACGCCCTTCAGCACGACGTAAGGGCCCTTCATATTGCGCGCCGCGGGAATTGCCATTGCTGCAAACAGCGGTTTGAGCGTGCGGATCGGCAGCGAATCTTCAGTAGTCACCGCGAACACCCGTAGCCCCTGAGCGCTCTGTACTCGGTAATAGGCATCGAGCAGTGGAAGTTCGCTTCTGCACGGGCCGCACCAAGTTGCCCAGAAATTGAGCACCACTACTTTGCCGCGCAGGTCGTCAAGCGTCACCTTGCTACCGTCGATCAGCGTCAGCTTGAAGTTAGGCGCGACGTCGCCGACCTTCGGCGGTCCAGCGATTGCCGTCGTCGCACTGAACAGCATGAACGCCAGTGCAATAGACATGATCCGCTTCATATTTCCCCCTGTCGAACAGGGTGATGCCGCCATCGTCCGGGGTCAAGCAGGCTTTTTGCGATCGAAAGCTGCGAATATCGCTAGCGCCAGCAGTCCGATTCCCGTGCCGATCATCGCCGCCAGCCGCCAGCCGCCGGCATCATAGCTCGCCGATCCTATCAGCGACCCGCTCGCGCCGATCAGGAAGATAATCGCCATATAGGCGGCGTTGATCCGCCCGCGCGCCTCGGCTGAGATGGCGAAGATGATCTTTTGTCCCGAGATCTGATTCAGTTGAACCGCGGAGTCAATCAGGATCGCGGTCGCGACGAACGCCGCGAGGCTGCCCGCGGCCACCCCCCAATCCGCGGCTAGAAACGACAGCGACAGCAGCAGCATCGCTACCACCGTTGTTAACCGTGCTTTGCCGCGATCGGCGAGCGATCCCGCGATCGGCGCGGCCAATGCGCCGCCCGCTCCGGCCAGCGCGAACAGCGCGACTCCATCCTGCCCAAAGTGGAACTGGTGGATCAGCACCAGCGGAGCGGCGGTCCAGAATAGGTTGAACGCGACGAACATCAGTGCCTGGTAGAGCGCGCGCAGTCGCAACTGGGGATGGTCGCGCAGCAGCGCCAGCGTGCTGCCCAGGATCGCGCCATAATGCATCCGCGTCTCGGGCCGTCGCCTCGGCAGGTGCACTGCCAGCGCCACGCCGATCGCCGCGGTCACTACCGCCGACAGCACGAACACCGCGCGCCACCCGGCGTGTTCGGCGACGAAACTTGCCACCGGCCGCGACAGCATGATGCCCGTGAGGAGCCCGCTCATCACCAGCCCAATCGTTCGCCCTTGGCGTTCGGGGCTGCTCAGATGCGCAGCGAGCGGCACCAATATTTGCGCGCCGACCGTGCATACTCCGGTGACCAGCGACGCGACCAGGAAGGTGCGTGGCCCAGTAGAGGTGGCAATACCGATGCTACCGACCACCGATCCCGCGGTGGCGATCAGCACCAGCCGTTTGTTCTCGAACAAATCCGACAGCGGCACGATCAATGCAAGACCGAAGCCATAGCCGAGCTGGGTGAGGGTAACGATCACCCCGGCAAAGCCGATTGACAGGCCGATATCAGGCCCGATCACATCGATCAGCGTCTGCGCATAATAAAGCGACGCGACTGTGGTGCCGCAGGCGACAGCCATCAGCAGGACGAGGGCGCCAGAGAGCTCGGGGGAAAGCTCAGATGAAAACTTTGCGGAATGGGAAGATTCGGTGGACATCGCATCTCCATGCAGCGTGCCCGCTCCGGTGCAAGCACTCGATTGGCTGGAGCGATTGCCAATCGCGCATCCGGTAAATATTTTATACCGCTAAACTTGAACCAGAGGCGGATTTTTGACGGCAGCGCGCCGTTGCCGCGAGGGATTCACGCCGCTATCACGCGCTAAAATCCACTGACTAGGGGAATATGATGACGCCGACCGTCAAGGCCATTCTCGCGAAATACGAATCCGACAATCCCGGCGTTAAGGCAAATCTCGCCCGTATCCTGATGCAGGGCAAACTCGGCGGCACCGGCAAGCTCGTCATCCTGCCAGTCGATCAGGGCTTCGAGCATGGCCCCGCACGCAGTTTTGCGATCAACCCGGCGGCCTATGATCCGCATTACCATTTCCAGCTCGCGATCGACGCGGGGCTTTCGGCTTTCGCCGCGCCGCTCGGCATGATCGAAGCGGGCGCCGATACCTTCGCCGGCCAGATCCCGACGATCCTCAAGGTCAATAGCTCAAACAGCTGGGCGGCCTCGGCCAATCAAGCTGTCACCGGCAGCGTAGATGATGCGCTGCGCTTGGGTTGCTCGGCGATCGGCTTTACCATCTATCCGGCGTCGGACGACGTGTTCGAGCAGATGGAGGAGATTAAAGAACTGTCGGCTGAAGCCAAGTCGGTCGGCATCGCCACCGTGATCTGGTCCTATCCGCGCGGCGGCGTGCTGCCAAAGTCGGGCGAGCTTGCGCTCGACGTGGGCGCTTATGCTGCGCACATGGCTGCGCTGCTTGGGGCGCACATCATCAAGGTCAAATTGCCGACCGACCATATCGAGCAGGAAGAGGCTAAAAAGGCCTATGCTGGCAAGGACTGGTCCAAGCAGTCGGACCGTGTCGCGCATGTCGTGCAGTCGTGCTTCGCCGGACGGCGGATCGTGGTGTTTTCGGGAGGTGCCGCCAAGGGCGCTGACGCGGTTTATCAAGATGCACGCGATATCCGCGACGGCGGGGGCAACGGCTCAATCATCGGCCGCAACACGTTCCAGCGCCCACGCGACGAAGCGCTGGCGATGCTCGAAAAGATCATCGGCATCTACAAGGGCGCGGAGTAAGCTGCTCAAATATCCTCTTTCGCGTAGCGAGGGAGGAGGCTGTTTGTCGCGGCCGATGGTGGGGCGGGTGGTGCCACGAGCGCTGCGTCGGGGTGACCTTCCACTCCACCATCTTCGAATGGTTTCCCTCGGTGGGTGGGCTGGAGTGGGTGACGCCTGCCCGCGAACCCGCTAGGGGAGCGCCATGACCATCGACGAACCCCTCGACCCGATCTCGCCAGACTTCGCGGACCAGTTCCAGAAGCATAACCGCCAACCGCCGTGCCAGCTGTACTTGGTGTCGCCGCTCGATGTGACTGGGGCGTTCCCCGATCGCCTCGCGCGCGCACTCGATGCCGGGCCGGTCGCCGCTTTCCAATTCCGCGTCAAGGATCTGGACCAGCACGCAGCGGCGGCGCTCGCCGAGCCGCTGCAGCGGATCTGCTCCGACCGTGATGTGGCCTTCTTAGTTAACGACAGCATCGCGCTGGCCAAGCGGCTCGGCGCCGATGGTGTGCACCTTGGCCAGGAAGATGGCGATCCGCGCGAGGCGCGTCGCGAGCTTGGTCCTTCAGCGCAGATCGGCGTGAGCTGTCACGATAGCCGCCATCTGGCGATGGAAGCAGGCGAGGCCGGTGCCGACTATGTGGCGTTTGGCGCTTTCTTCCCGACCATTACCAAGGTCGTCGAGCACCACGCTGAGTCGTCGATCTTGTCATGGTGGGCGACGATGTTCGAGATTCCCAGCGTTGCGATTGGCGGCATCACCGTCGCCAACGCGCGCCCGCTGGTGGTGGCCGGGGCCGATTTCCTCGCTGTCTCCCAGGGCGTATGGGGTGGGGACGAGGCCGAAGCGGTACGCGCCTTCGCAGGTGTGATGGCCCGCTGACGTCATGGCATTATATACGGCCGGAAGGACGAATGAATGACGCACGCTCATGGCGATCCTGGTGATGGTGACCTGATGGAATCGCCGGGTAAGATCGCTGTTCCCGAAGACGTCGCCGACGCGATCCGCACGCTGATCCGCTGGTCGGGCGACGACCCCACGCGCGAGGGTCTGGTTGACACCCCCAAAAGGGTGGCGCGTGCGTGGCGGGAATATTGCCAGGGCTATGGCGACGATCCTGCGCACCATCTGAGCCGAGTGTTCGAGGAAGTCGGCGGCTATGACGAGATCGTATTGCTCAAGGACATCCCGTTCCAGTCGCATTGCGAGCACCATATGGCGCCAATCATCGGTAAGGCTTCGATCGCCTATCTGCCCGGCAATTACGTGGTCGGCATCTCGAAGCTGGCGCGGGTGCTGCACGCTTTCGCACGGCGGCTGCAGGTGCAGGAGCGGCTGACCGCGCAGGTCGCCGACTGCATTTGGGACAATCTCAAGCCGCTCGGCGTAGCGGTGGTGATCGAGGCAACCCACGCCTGCATGACAGCGCGTGGGGTGCGAACACCGGGCGTGTCGATGGTCACTAGCCGGATGATGGGTGTGTTCCGTGACGACGATCGAAGCCGCAAGGAAGTGCTGGCGCTGATGGGGGCACGGTCCGCGACATGATCGCGGAAGGACAGCGGCTGGCCTTGGTGACGGGCGGACGGCACCGGTTGGGCGCTGCGATCGCCGCGAGGTTGACCCGCGCCGGCTATGCGTTGGCGATCCACGGCAGCCATTCGTGCGAACTTGATCCCGAGCTTGCCGAGGCGCTGGAGGGGCAGGCATGGCACGGCTTCGTCGCCGATTTTCTCCATGCCGACGCGGCAGCGGGGCTCTTTGCCGAGGTGACCGAGCAGTTCGGACGCGCGCCGGATCTGCTGGTTAACAATGCGTCGCTATTCGGCGATGGCGGGCTGGCTGAGGTGACGGCCGCTGACCTAGCTGCGTATCAGGCCGTGAACTGCGCGGCGCCGACCTTGCTGACCCAAGCTTTTGCAGCGGCGGAAGCGAGGTCGCCCAATGCGGGCAACCGCGCCATCGTCAATATTCTTGACCAACGAATCGACCAGCCACACGGCGACCAACTCGCCTATACCCTGTCCAAGCTGGGGCTGGCTGGGCTGACCCAGATCGCCGCGCGGACATTGGCCCCAGCGATCCGGGTGAATGCAGTCGCGCCGGGGCTGGTGATCCCGACCGTCGACTATGCCGAGGCCCAGGCCGATCGGCTGGCGCAGCGGATGCCGCTGGCGCGGCTCCCACAGGCATCGGAGGTGGCGGAGGCGGTATTGTATTTGGCGCAAGCGCGATCGGTCACGGGCCAGGTGCTGTATGTCGACGCGGGCGCGCGTTTGGTGTCGTTCGACCGGGATTTCGTACGGTTGGAGCGATGAGAGGCTGACGTCTCCTGGAACGCCGTTCAGGGTGACGATTGGGTCCGGCAGAGAGCGGTGGTGTTGTGAAGAAAGTTCAGGAAGCTTCCGCTCAGAGACGTTTTTGATAGATCGAAGGCGGGCGCCTGGGCGGCAGAGGCGTTGGATATTGTCCGGGCGCAGCCATGGTCGGTCAGCAAGCCTGTTCGGGTTGCGGGCGTGGCTCAAAGCGGGATGTGCACAACAGTCGGGTCGACCGCTTGTGTCCCGCGAAGGCCGGGATCCGGTCGATGAGGCTATCGAACGAGTCGAGGCGCCACATTCCAATCGGACCCGGTCTTCGCGGTGGAACAGCGATTTTAGCCCCGCGACGCGCGGTTGGCCGCGCCGAGCACCGCGCGCACCGAGGCGGTGGCGATGTCGGTGTCGATTCCGACTCCAAACACGGTGCGGCCATCGGCGAGCTTGCACTCGATATAGGCCGCCGCCTGCGCGGCTGACCCCTTACCGATGGCGTGCTCGGAATAGTCGGCTACATCGAGCGCCGGTCCGGTCGCCTCGGCCAGTGCCGCGATCACACCTGAGATTAGGCCGTTGCCGCGTCCGCTGATCGAGGTCGGTTTGCCGTCGATGGTGATGTGGCCGACAAACAGCCGCTGGCCGCTCGCGCCCGTTTCCTCATAGTCGACCAGCACGAAGCGATCGTCGGCGCGCGGCAGGTAGGTCGCCTCAAACGCGCCCCAGATATCCTCGGCGTTCAATTCACGGCTCGACGAATCGGCCAGCGCCTGGACGTGCCGACTGAAATCAGCCTGCAGCTTCTTGGGGAGTTTTAGCCCCTTGTCTTGCTCGATCACCCAGGCGACGCCGCCCTTGCCCGACTGCGAATTGACGCGGATCACCGCCTCATAGCTACGACCAAGGTCAGCTGGATCGATCGGCAGATAGGGCACTTCCCAGAAATCGTCGTTGCGCGCTTCCTGCGCGGCAAAGCCCTTCTTGATGGCATCCTGATGCGATCCGGAGAAAGCGGTGAATACCAATTCGCCGGCGTAAGGATGGCGCGGATGTACGGGCAACTGCGTGCAGTACGTGACGGTATTGATCACGTCGTCGATATCCGAAAAGTCGAGCCCCGGATTGATGCCGTGCGAATACATGTTGAGTGCGACGGTCACCAGATCGCAATTGCCGGTGCGCTCACCGTTGCCAAGCAGACAGCCCTCGACGCGGTCTGCGCCTGCCATCAATCCGAGCTCAGCTGCCGCCACACCGGTGCCGCGGTCGTTATGCGGGTGCAGCGAGATGATAATGCTTTCTCGGTTGCGGATGTTGCGGCCGAACCATTCGATCTGGTCCGCATAGACGTTTGGGCTCGCCGCCTCGACGGTGGCGGGCAGATTCAGGATTATCGGATGCTCCGGCGTCGGGCGCAGCACCTCCATCACCGCCTCGCAGACTTCAATCGAAAAATCGAGTTCGGCGGTCGAGAAAGTCTCGGGGCTGTATTCGAAATGCCACTGCGTATCGGGTTGCTTGGCAGCTTCGTCGCGCAAAATCTTGGCGCCGGTGATAGCGATCTCGCGCACTTCGTCGCGGGTCATTCCGAACACGATCTTGCGCCAGGCGGGGCTGACCGCATTGTAGAGATGCACGATCGCTGCCTTCGATCCGCGCAGCGATGCAAAGCTGGTCTCAATCAGATCGCGGCGCGACTGGGTCAGCACCTGGATCAGCACGTCGTCGGGCACGCGACCGTTGCGCACCAAGCCGGAGATAAAGTCGAATTCTGTCGCGCCCGCGCTCGGGAAGCCAACCTCGATCTCCTTGAGACCGGTTCTGACCAGCAGATCGAAAAAGCGCGTTTTCCGCTCGGCGTCCATCGGGTCGATCAGCGCCTGGTTGCCGTCGCGCATGTCGGTCGAGAGCCAGCGCGGCGGCTGGGTGATTGTCTTCGACGGCCATTGGCGGTCGGGCAAGTTGACGGGCGGGAAGGGGCGGTATTTGGTAGAAGGATCACGCAACATGTCTGTGTCTCGCTGCTCGCGGGAAATTCGGGGTCGGACTGGCCCTTAAGCGGGTCGCGCGTGCGTCGGGCACGCGGCGGGGTACGCGCTTAAGGGCGCGTAAGTCGAAGCAGCAGGAGGCGCAGTGCCGAGGTCATCGTCGACCCGTTACCGGCTTAGCGGTGCTTCTGTCCAGCCCCGCGATCGTCAAACAGCCGATCGAGCGGACTTTGCGGCAAAATCCAGAAGATCGCGACCACCGCCGCGCAGGTGACCCCGAGCCACGGCGCGACGAAGGCGAGCGGGATGCCGATCGCATAGAGGAAGGTCGCAAAGGCGCCCTTGCGGATCATGCGCTGGTGATAGATCTGCGCTTTGGGACCCTGTCGGCCCGTGCGGCGCACCGTCAATTGCAGCCAGACATAGGCGACTGCAGGCAACAGCATCGTAACCAGATAGAGGATCGTCGCATCACGGCCGAATTGATACTTGCCGAGATAGGAAGTCGAAAATGGGATAAGCGACAGCGCGAACAGCAGCAGCATGTTCGACCAGATCAGGGCATTCGACACTATCGTCGCATGGCCAAACAGCCGGTGGTGATTGGCCCAATAGATCGCAACATAGGCGTAACTTAGGATATAGGCCAAGAACACTGGCCACAGCGCCCAGAGTTTGTTCATCCCTTCGCTCAGCGGGGGATGGAGCTCGAGCACCATTATGGTGACGATGATTGCAATCACGCCGTCCGAAAACGCTTCGACCCGGCCTACGCCTTGTGGACCTTCGGCGTCGTCGGACAGCGCGCTGTTCATTATTCGGCGACGAACGCCGCGTTGATCGTCAGCTGGACCTCGTCCGAGACCAGCGGCACATAAGCCGAGATACCGAAGTCGCTGCGCTTGATCGTTGTGGTTGCCTTGAAACCGACGTTGAGCTTGGGAGGTCCCATCGGGGCAGGGCCGGCACCGACGAACGTGGCGTTGAGTACGACTTGCTTGGTGATGCCCTTGAGCGTCAGATTGCCGAGGATCGTGGCGGTGTTGCCCTGGACAGTCACCTTAGTTGAGGTGAAGTTGCCAGTCGGGAACTTGGCCGAATCGAAAAACTCGGGGGCCTGAATATGCTCGTTCAGATGCTCGGCGGTCGAGGTGACCTTTTTGACGTCGAAAGTGATGTCGACCTTGTCGGCGGCCGGATTCTTGGGGTCGAGCATCAGCGTGCCGCTCGGCTGGACGAACTGGCCGGTGTAATAGGTGAAGCCCATGTGATTGAGCGTGAACACCACCTGGGTGTGGTTCGGTTCGACTACGTACTTGCCAGCAACGACGCGTGACGCGACGGGCGCGCCGGGGACGGTCTGAGCGACGGCGGGAGTCGTGACCAGCGCTAGCAGCACGGGGGCGAGGAAACGGGGCGAAAGGCGCATGGGTATCTCTCCTGTTGGTGGCGAAGACTTGCCCTGTGTTACGCCGCGCCGTCAAATCCCGAAATCGGCAACGAAGAGTTTCTATAGCACTTCCCCGCAGGAGCCCCGGGGAGGGCAGGAGAATCACACGGAGGTCCGCGTTGATCCTCCATTCCTACCCCTCCCGTGACGGGGAGGGGTTTTCGACGGCTTAGTTCTTCGACTTGTCGACTAGCGCGTTCTTGCCGATCCACGGCATCATCGCGCGCAACTCGCTGCCGATCTTTTCAATAGGGTGGGCGAGCGCCTGTTTGCGCGACGCCTTGAGTTCGGGCTGGCCAGCGCGGTTGTCGAGGATGAAGTTCTTGACGAATCGGCCGCTCTGGATGTCCTCGAGTACACGCTTCATCTCGGCCTTGGTCTCCGAGGTGATGATCCGCGGACCGGTGGTGATGTCGCCATATTCCGCGGTGTTCGAGATCGAATAACGCATGTTGGCGATGCCGCCCTCATAGAGCAGGTCGACGATCAGCTTGGTCTCGTGCAGGCACTCAAAATAGGCCATTTCGGGGGCATAGCCGGCCTCTACCAGCGTCTCGAAGCCCGCCTGGATAAGGTGGGTGATGCCGCCGCACAGAACTGCCTGCTCGCCGAACAGGTCGGTCTCGCACTCTTCCTTGAAATTGGTCTCGATGATGCCCGAACGGCCGCCGCCGACGCCTGATGCATATGCCAGACCGATATCGTGCGCATTGCCCGACTTGTCCTGATGGATCGCGATCAGGCAGGGGACGCCGCCGCCGCGGACGTATTCGCTGCGCACGGTGTGGCCGGGGCCCTTGGGAGCGATCATAATCACGTCGAGATCGGCGCGTGGTTCGATCAGGCCGAAGTGGACGTTCAGACCGTGCGCGAAGGCGAGCGTCGCGCCGTCCTTCATATTGGCGTGATAGTCGTCGGCGTAGATCGCAGCCTGATGCTCGTCGGGTGCGAGGAACATGACGATGTCAGCCCACTTCGCCGCTTCCTCGTTCGATTTCACCGCAAAGCCGGCGTCTATCACCTTCCGAGCGGTGGCGGAGCCCTCGCGCAGCGCGATGGCGACGTCCTTGACGCCCGAATCGCGCAGATTTTGGGCATGGGCATGGCCCTGGCTGCCATAGCCAACGATTGCGATCTTCTTGTTGACGATGAGGTTCAGATCGGCGTCGCGATCGTAATAGACACGCATGATGTTGCTCCTTCGAAAATGAGAACGTCATACCAACGCAAGCCGGCATCTCATGTGGCAAAGGCATGGCCTGAACCGAGAGACCCCGGCGTCGCTGGGGTGACGAGAGTGGTGGGAAATAGTTCAGGCCGGCTCCAGCCCGCGCGCCATCGCGACGATACCGGTGCGGGCGACCTCGATCAGTCCGACTTCGCGCATCAGCGTGATGAAGGTATCGATCTTGTCCGGGCCGCCGGTTACTTCGAACACGAAGCTCGAGGTGGTCGCGTCCACCACGCGGGCGCGGTAGACGTCGGCCAGCCGCAGGGCTTCAATCCGGTGGTCGCCCGTCCCCTTGACCTTGACCAGCGCGAGTTCACGCTCGACATGGGGACCTAACGCGGTGAGGTCGGTCACCGAATGCACCGGGATCAGCCGGTCGAGCTGTGCCAGCACCTGCTCCATCACGTGATCGGATGCACTGGTGACGATCGTGATCCGGCTGACCGCTTTATCGGCGGTGACGTCGGAGACCGTGAGGCTCTCGATATTATATCCGCGTGCGGTGAACAGGCCGGCAATCCGGGCTAGGATGCCCGGTTCGTTGTCGACCATGATCGCCAGCGTGTGGCGCTGTGCTGCTTCTTGCTTGATGTGCACTATCGCGTCATCCCAGCGAAAGCCGGGATCTCCCTGTTATATGGCGCGCCCTTGCGGCGCGAGACCCCAGCGCGCGCTGGGGTGACGAAAAGAAATGTCATCACACCAGCGCCTTCGCTGCGTCGTCCATCTCGCCGGACACTTCTTCGCCCTGCAGGATCATGTCGGTGTGGGCGGCGCCTGAAGGAATCATCGGGAAGCAATTGGCCGTCTGCGATACCATGCAGTCGACGATCACCGGCCCGTCATAGGCGAGCATCTCGGCAATGCCGCCCTCCAACTGGCCCATATTCTCGATGCGGATGCCCTTCCAGCCATAGGCCTCACCCAGCTTCACGAAATCAGGCAGTGAATCGGAATAGCTTTCCGAATAGCGGCTTGAATAGGTGAGTTCCTGCCACTGGCGGACCATTCCCATATATTGGTTGTTGAGGATGAAGATTTTCACCGGCAGCCGGTATTGCGTGGCGGTGCCCAGTTCCTGAATATTCATCTGGATCGATGCCTCGCCGGCAATGTCGATCACCAGCGCCTTGGGATTGCCCATCTGTGCACCGATTGCGGCCGGCAGACCATAACCCATTGTGCCGAGCCCGCCTGAGGTGAGCCACTTATTGGGCGCCTCGAAATCGAAATGCTGCGCGGCCCACATCTGGTGCTGGCCGACCTCGGTGGTGATGATCGGCGCCTTGGCATGCGTTGCCTCCCACAAGGCCTTAATCGCGCGCTGCGGCATGATGTCGGAGGGCAGGTCGGTAAAAGCCAGGCTCTTCTTGGCGCGCCATCCGGAGATCCGCTGCCACCAGTCAGTGAGGTCGGGCTTGGGATGCTGGCGTGATTTCCAGATCTTGACCATGTCTTCCATCGCATGGCCGACGTCCGCCACGATCGGCAGGTCGACCCGAACTGTCTTGTTGATTGAGCTACGATCAATGTCGACGTGGATCTTGACGCTGTTCGGGCTGAACGCGTCGAGCCGCCCGGTTACCCGATCGTCGAAGCGCGCGCCGAGGCAGATCACAAGATCGGCCTCGTTCATTGCGAAATTCGCCTCATAGGTGCCGTGCATGCCGAGCATTCCAAGCCACTGGTCCGACGATGCGGGGAAGGCGCCGAGGCCCATCAGCGTCGAAGTGACCGGTGCGCCGGTAATCCGCGCGAGCTCGCGCAATACCTGACTCGCCGCTGGGCCTGAATTGATGATCCCGCCGCCGGTGTAGAAGATCGGGCGTTCGGCCGCCGCGAGCAGGTCCACCGCGCGCTCGATCAGCGCACGGTCGGCCTTGATCTGCGGGCGGTAAGTCTTGTGCTGGATCGGGCCAGGCTTGGTATAGGCTGCGGTCGCGATCTGGACGTCTTTGGGGATGTCCACGACCACCGGTCCCGGGCGGCCTGAAGTGGCGATGTGGAACGCCTCGTGGATGATCCCGCCGAGCTTAGCCGGATCTTTTACCAGATAATTGTGCTTCGAGCAGTGGCGCGTGATGCCGACGGTGTCTGCTTCTTGGAACGCATCCGATCCGATCAGCGCGGTCGGAACCTGCCCGGTGATCACCAGCATCGGAATCGAGTCCATCAGCGCGTCGGTGATGCCGGTGACGGCATTGGTCGCCCCCGGGCCCGAGGTGACGAGCACCACCCCGCACTTGCCGGTCGAGCGCGCATAACCCTCGGCCGCGTGGGTAGCGGCCTGCTCGTGGCGCACCAGCACATGCTTGATCCGCTTCGATCGGAACAAGGCATCATAGATCGGCAGTACCGCACCGCCGGGATAGCCGAACACCACTTCGACGCCGAGATCGCACAAGGCGTCGACGAGGATATCTGCTCCGCTTTTCTCGGCCACTTCAAAATTCCTTTTTGCCGCGCCGCAATAGCCGCTTCGGTCGGGCGTCGCTAGAGGTATGAAAAGTGCGCGTCAAGCGTTATTTGCGTAATAAAGTTGCCAATTGATCGACTTGCGTGGTGTTTTGTGAGTGAAAGATGCGGGGCCAGGCGACGGGTGGTTGGTTGCGGAACCACGTATATTGGCGCTTGGCATATTGACGGGTCGCGAGCTGCATCGCCCTAACTGCCTGATCACGGGAGGTTTCTCCGGTAAGCCAAGCGGCAATCTCTGCGACGCCGATCGCCCGGCGGACAGGGGCGGCAGGGGGGATGAGATAGGAGGAGGCGATATCTTCTGCTGGGTCAAGCTGAACCTGTTTTTGCACGCAGGCGCGGCGGTCTGACTCAGAAGCGGGGTTCCCGCTACGTCGGCCGCCATTTGGCACTTGAAACAAGTCCGGGACCACGGGAAATGAGGGAGGCGTTCGGGTCATCAACGCCTTGACTTCTTCTACTGCGCCCTCCTCCAGCATCGCCTCCACCCGTCGATCGCAGCGCTCGAATAGCCATTCCCGGTCCGGCAACAGGATCAGCGGCAACAGATGGATGCTGTTGCCGATCCCACCTTCGCGCTGCTCCTGCCATTTGGTTAGCGTGCGACCTGTGCTGCGCACCACCTCCAGCGCGCGGGCGACACGGGTGGTGTCGGCAGCATTAAGCCGCGCGGCCGCCTCCGCATCGAGCAGCGCCAATGCCGCATGCGCCTCGGCGGTCGGCAAGGCGCGCACCTCTGCACGAATGTCGGGGTCGATGTCGGGGACAGGAGCGATCCCATCGATCAGCGTGCGAAGATACAGGCCAGTGCCGCCGGTCAGGATTGGCAACTGGCCCGCGACATGGGCAGCGGCGATCGCGGCGCGCGCCTCATACGCCCAGCGCGCGGCAGAATAGTTCTCACCGCCGTCGACGTGGCCGTAGAGCGCGTGTGGCGCCTGGGCAAGTTCCGCCTCCGACGGGCGCGCGGATAGCACCCGCAGGTCGGCGTAGACCTGCGCCGAATCGGCATTGATCACCACGCCGTTGTGCCGGCGCGCAAGTTCCAGTGCGAGTGCGGACTTGCCGCTCGCGGTCGGCCCTGCAATGAGCGCCACGCTTCCAAGAGGATCATCCATGTTCATCGCGACGCTGATAGCAGCACAGGGCCTGACCGCAGGCGATATTTCAGCGGCCCGAGACCGGCTCGCCGATGCGGGCTGCGTGCCGCTGGAGGAGTGGGGGTGGCTCGACTCGGGCGTGGCGGCAGATATCGTGTTCGGGCTCGACCCCAAGGCAGCGCGCTTTGCGCTCGAAGACGTATTTCCTGCCACTGACGTGATCGTTCAGCCGCTCGAAGGGCGCCGAAAGGCGCTACTGGTCGCCGATATGGATTCTACCATGATCACCGTCGAGTGCATCGACGAACTCGCCGATTATGCCGGGATTAAGCCGCAGATTGCCGAGATCACGGAGCGTGCGATGCGCGGAGAGCTTGATTTTGGCAGTGCGCTTGATGCGCGAGTGCTGCTGCTGAAGGGGCTCGACGAGGGCGTGATTGCCCGCTGCTTGGCCGATAAGGTCAAAATCATGCCGGGCGCGAAAGCGTTAGTCCGGACGATGAAGGCAAATGGCGCGACCGCGATCCTGGTGTCGGGCGGCTTCACCCGCTTTGCCGAACCGGTAGCGCAGGAGATCGGCTTCGACCGGGCAATCGCGAACGTGCTGGGGCTGGCGAACGGCACGCTCGACGGCACGGTCGGTAAGCCGATCATCGATGCTGACACCAAGCTGCGCACCCTGCTGGGCGCACGCGTCGAGTTCGGCCTTGCCGACACCGCTACGCTGGCGGTGGGCGATGGCGCGAACGACCTGACGATGATCAAGCGCGCCGGGCTTGGCATTGCCTATCATGCCAAGCCGATCGTCGCGGCTGCTGCGGGCGCGCGGGTGGATCATAACGATCTCACCGCGCTGCTCTATGCGCAGGGTTATGCGCAGACGGAGTGGATGGCTTAGTTGTTTTTCCCCGGCAGGGACGGCGATCCGTCCGCCGTCGCTGCCAGATCGATTACGCACATCGATCCATAAACCGCATGCGGGCCGCACCATGCGCCGGCGTAATGATATTCGCGCGCCATCAGCAATTTGCGATGGCCACGGCCGGGCACGCCATCGTCGACAATTAGCTGGCGAACGACGTCCTCGGCATTGTGCATCCCATAAGAGATCACTTCCGCCACATAGACGTCGCCGCCGCGGCGTTTTACCCGGATGCCGGGCGAACTGCCGTCGGCCCCGACATGCCCGATCGTGCCGATCGGTCCCTGCGCCCCGACATAATCGTGCGCCGCGCTGCGCAGAATCCGGCCGGCCGCGATCGGCGTTCGCGGATCTAGCATGTCGAGCGCGCGCGCCGCCTCGCGTACTGCGGGCGCGCCTTCGCGGGTGGCGTGTTCGGTCTGGTCGCGGTCGTAGAAATATTGGCCCTCGAACAGGGCGGAAAAGGCGCGCAGTCCGCTGGCATACGCTGGCGGATCAGCGCGTGCATCGTTGAGCACGGCGAGAACCTCGCTCTCATCGGCCCAGCGTTCGGCGGACGGACCAGAAAGCGTCAGCAGTCCGGCGAGCAACAGCTTTAGCGCAGGCATGAATCGAGACCATCGTTGCGGACGATGCCGACCTGCCGGGCGATCGCATTGCCATGGCGGCGGGTGAAGCCGGTCGGGGCGATCGCAGCGCGTTTCTTCGGCAGCGGGAGTACGGCGGCGATCCGTGCGGCCTCGGCGGGGGATAGGTTCGACGCGTCATGGCCGAAATAACGCTGTGACGCGGCGTTCACTCCGTAGGTGCCGATGCCGGTCTCGGCGACGTTGAGATAAACCTCCATGATCCGGCGCTTGCCCCACATCGTCTCGATAAGCACGGTGAAATAGGCCTCGAGCACCTTGCGCGGATAGCCGCCGCCCTGGATTAGGAAGACGTTCTTGGCGGTTTGCTGACTGATCGTGGAACCGCCGCGGATCCGACCACCGCGGGCGTTACGGCTATAGGCATTCTCGATCGCGGTGAAATCGAAGCCGTGGTGCATGCAGAAGCGGCCGTCCTCGCCTGCGATCGCGGCGCGCGGCATATTAGGTGAGATCCGGCTGATCGACATCCAGTCCTTGGTAAGGCCGTGGCCCTCGGCGGCGTTGCCGATCATCGTAAGCGTAATCGGCGGGGGAATGAAGCGGTAGACCAGAACGATCAACACCGAGGCGATCAGAAAGGCGAGAATCGCTTTGAGGAGGAAGCGGAGGAAACGGACGGGAAGGGAGCGGGATGCTGCGGCCATGGCCCCGCTATACCTCATCGCAGACCTTGCGAAAGCGGGACCTCGCTTACTGGATCACACCAGCGCGAGCTGGGTGACGTTGGTGTCAGGCCGCAACCAACATACGATTGTCGCCGGCGATTCGCATCATCGCCTTCTGCAACTTCTCGAATGCGCGAACCTCGATCTGGCGCACGCGCTCGCGTGAAACGCCGTAAACCTGGCTGAGTTCTTCGAGCGTTTTCGGATCGTCCGTCAGCCTACGTTCCGTGAGAATGTGCTTCTCACGCTCGTTGAGGTCCTCCATCGCGTCGACCAGCATCGAATGCCGTACGTCGGCTTCCTGCGCTTCGGCGACGACCGTGTCCTGCAAAGGTGCGTCGTCGCGAAGCCAATCCTGCCACTGGCCTTCGCCGTCTTCGCGCATCGGCACGTTGAGCGAAGTATCTCCGCCCATCGACATGCGGCGATTCATCGAGGTGACTTCGTCTTCGGTTACGCCGAGGTCAGTGGCGATCTTGGAGAGATGTTCCGGCGTCAGATCGCCGTCCTCGAACGCCTGCAGTTTCGATTTCATCCGTCGCAGGTTGAAAAACAACTTCTTCTGGGCCGCGGTTGTGCCCATCTTGACGAGGGACCAGCTGCGCAGGATAAATTCCTGGATGGACGCACGTATCCACCACATGGCGTATGTTGCGAGACGAAAGCCGCGATCGGCCTCGAACTTCTTCACGCCTTGCATGAGTCCGATATTGCCCTCCGATATCAGCTCAGAAACGGGCAGGCCGTAGCCTCGATAGCCCATCGCGATCTTTGCCACGAGGCGCAAATGCGACGTGACCAGCTGCGCGGCGGCATCGGTGTCGCCATGCTCCTCGAAGCGCTTGGCGAGCATATATTCCTGCTCGGGCGCGAGAATCGGGAATTTCTTGATTTCGGAAAGATAGCGATTCAGGCTCGCCTCGCCGCCTAGGGCGGGGATCGTCGCGGGGACGTTGCTTTTGGCCATCATCATTTCTCCCTTACCTAGCGCCGACCGGCACGGGGCCGTCTAACGCGCGAGACCTATACGTGAAGTGAACTGAACAGTTCCTGCATGTCCGCAGGCATTTCGCTTTCAAACGACAAAGCGAGGCTATTGACGGGGTGAATGAACCCCAGCACCGCGGCATGCAATGCTTGGCGGCGGAAATTCAAGGTTTCTAAAACCTGCTTCTGACCCTGCTTTGTTCTACCATAAACCGGATCGCCGAGCAAGGGGTGACCGATCGACGTCATATGCACACGCACCTGATGCGTCCTTCCCGTTTCGAGCCGGCACTCGACCAATGCCGCATCCCGAAGGAGTGTTATTGTACGAAAATGCGTTATCGCGCGTTTCCCGCCTGGAACGATCGCCATTTTCTTGCGGTTCGACGACGATCGCGAGAGGGGGGCGTCGACCGAACCGGACATCGGCATCGGATGGCCGGTGACGATCGCCTTATATCGGCGCTCAATGCTGTGATCGCGGAACTGGACGGCGAGCCCCTCATGCGCGCGATCCGTCTTGGCGGCGACCAGCAACCCCGAAGTGTCCTTGTCGATGCGGTGAACGATTCCAGGCCGGACAACCCCGCCAATGCCAGAGAGATTACCTGCGCAATGATGGAGCAACGCGTTGACCAATGTGCCGTCGAGATTGCCCGCCGCCGGGTGCACCACCAGTCCGGCGGGCTTGTCGATCACGATCAGTTCGTCGTCTTCGTAGACCACGGTGAGCGCGATATCCTGCGCCTCATTGTCGAGTGGAATGGGGGCGGGTACCGTTACGAAGAAGATACTGCCGGCCATCACCTTCTTCGACGGATCGGTGAAGAGCGTGCCGTGCACATCGGCCACTTGGCCAGCGCCGATCAACGCCTTAACGCGCTCACGCGACATATCGGGGATCGCGTCGGTCAGCGCACGGTCCAGCCGGCATCCGTTGGATGCCTGGGTGACCTGTGCTTCAATGGTGGAAACCCCCCGGTTCATTAGGCTAGGGATGTGGGGATGCGGGTACGGATTTCAAGCGGCATCGCCGATGCATTGCGCGCCGCGAGCATGGCTGCCTTGCCGCGTGAGGCGTGCGGACTTCTGTTCGGGGAGGTGCACGCGATTCTCGACTGGCAGCAGGCGGACAATGTCGCCGAAACCCCGAATACCCACTTCGAGATCGATCCAGCCGTGCTGTTTGCGGCGTTGCGCACGGAGCGGGCAGGGGGAGCGCGCCTGCTTGGCTATTGGCATTCGCATCCCAGTGGGGTGGCGGCGCCTTCCGCCACCGACGCAGCGATGGCGGCGGGGGACGAGCGCCTCTGGCTGATCGTCGGCGGCGCGAATATTACCGCATGGCGAATGGCGGCGGCCGGTTTTGCGCCAATTGCCCTGCTCGAAGGGTGAGCCGTGGGACAGTCGCTTGCAGCTTGCCGAAGGGTGGGCCAAAAGGCGGCAGGGGCCGCCTCGGCTCCGGAGAGACAGTCCCTTGAGTATCAGCCCGGTCGACTTCGCCAGCCTATTGTGTTCGCGCCTGTGCCATGACCTGCTCAGTCCCGTTGGCGCGCTTAACAACGGACTCGAACTACTCGCTGACGAGCACGATCCCGAGATGCGGACGCGGGTGATCGAACTGCTGGGAGAGAGTGCGCGGGCGTCTGCCAATAAGCTCAAATTCTTCCGCTTGGCGTTCGGCGCGGCCGGCGGGTTCGGCGAAACGGTCGACGCGCGCGAGGCCAAGGGCGCGATCGAGGGGCTGTTCGGCGACAACCAGCGGCTCAAGATAGGATGGCTGGTCGAGGACAGTGTGCTGCCCAAGCCCGCGATCAAGGTGTTGCTCAATCTGTCGCTGATCGCCGGCGACGCGCTGATCCGCGGCGGGCAACTCGACATCGGTGCCGAGGCGCGTGACGGGCATGTCGAAATCGTGCTGCGCGCCGAAGGACCCCGGATCGTGCTCGACCAGGAATTGCGCACTGCGCTGCTCGGAGAGACTGGTGATGCGACGGTGACCCCCCGCGCCGCGGCTGCCTATCTAGTCGCGCAGTTGGTTGCGCAGGGCAAGGGACAGGTGCAAGTCGACGATCCCGAGCCCGGGGTATTGTTGTTCGGCGCTGCGTTCGACGTCAGTTAACGGGGGGCGGTAAACCGCAATTTAACCCGGCCTTGCCATGGTCGCCCGGCGCGAGCTTACGCCCCGGGGTGCCATGGACGATCTTCTTCAAGAATTCATCGCCGAGACACGCGAAACGCTGGAAGCGCTCGCGGGCGAGATCGTCGCGTGGGAAGCTGATCCGGCCGACCGCGCGCGGCTCGATGCGATCTTCCGTTTCGTCCATACCGTGAAGGGTAGCTGCGGCTTCCTCGACCTGCCGCGGCTAGCGCGGCTGAGCCATGCCGCTGAGGACGTGCTCGCCGCGGTTCGTGACGGTACGCGCCCCGCCGACACTGCCCTCGTCAGCGCGGTGCTCGCGATCGTCGACCGGATCGGCGAGATTGTCGAGGCGATCGATGCCGGTCGCGGGCTCGACGATTCGGGTGAGGAATTGTTGATCGCGGCGCTCGACGTGGATGCGGCACCGGCAGTAGTGTTCGCCCCGCAGGCCGCCAATACTCCCCAGCGCGCGCCAACGCGCAGCGTGCGTCTGTCGGTCGATCTGCTCGACCGGATGATGAGCGGCATGTCCGACATGGTGCTCGCTCGCAACGAACTCGCGCGTAGGATGCGCGACGGTAGCCCCGATCCTGCCTCTGACGCCGCCTTGGAGCGCCTCTCGCTGACCGTCGCCGAAATGCGCGAGACGGTGACGCGCACCCGGATGCAGACGATCGATGCGCTGTTTTCGGCGCTGCCGCGGATGGTGCGCGATACTGCGGCCGGGCTCGGCAAGATCGTCCATCTTTCGATCGAGGGCAGCGATGTCGAACTCGACCGCGAGATGATCGAGATGATGCGCGATCCTTTGGTCCACATCATCCGCAACTCGATCGACCACGGCATCGAATCGCCCGACGTGCGCCGCGCCGCTGGCAAGCCCGAAACTGGGCGGCTGACTGTCACCGCCCGCCAGTCGGGCAACCGCATCGTCATCGAGATCGTCGACGACGGCGCTGGGATCGACATCGAGCGGGTGATCGCGAAACTTTCCGCCGGCGGCGCGCGCGACGCGCGTGAATTGCGTGCGCTACCCGAACAGGCCAAGATGGCGCTGGTGTTCGAGCCCGGGCTTACCACCAAGGATCAGGTAACCGAAGTCTCCGGCCGCGGCGTCGGCATGGACGTGGTCAAGTCGAACATCGAGCATATCGGCGGGCGGATCGAGCTTGACAATGCCCCGGGTCGAGGGCTGCGGATCGCAATCCACGTGCCGCTGACGCTATCGATCATGTCGACGATCGTTCTGGGCGTCGGCGACCAGCGCTTCGCGTTGCCGCGTCAGTCGATCGAGGAGATCGACGCAGTCAGCGCGGAGGCGATCCGCATCGATCGGCTCGGAGATGGCATGGTCGCGACGGTGCGCGGCCGGCGGCTGCCGCTGGTAGATCTCGGGCGGCTGCTCGGCAACGGTCGCGACGTCGAGGACATTGGCGCCATGCTGGCGATCGTCGGCGTCGCGAACGGCAGCTTCGCGCTAGCGGTAGACCATGTGCTCGACGCCGAGGAACTGGTGGTCAAGCCTGCCGCGCCAGCGGTGATGGCTGCCGGCATTTACGGAGGACAAACCCTGCCTGACACCGGCGAACCGATGCTGTTGCTGGACGCGAGTGGAATCGCGGCCGCCGCCGGGCTTAAGTTCGAGCATGTCATGGCTGCGCTCGCGGCGACCGAGGTGGTCGAAGAGAAGGGCGTGTCGGCACTGTTGTTCGTCGATCTCGACGACGTCCGCCGCGCGGTACCGCTGGCGATCGTCGACCGGGTTGAGAATGTGGTGGCGGGGGCGATCCGCTTCGTCGGCGGACAGCTGCGGCTGACGGCCGATGGTGGGATCGTACCGGTCGTGGCCCAGGGGTCGGTCGATCGGCGCGGCGGGGTGGCGGTGCTTCGCCTGACCGACGGCGAATCCTCGGTCGCTTATGCAATTGCGGAGGCGTGCGATATTGTAACGCTGCCGCTGGAGATCGCCACGGTCGCGGTGCCGGGAATCGTCGCCGGGGTGGCGATGGTCGATGGCGAACCGATCGAGCTTATCGATCCGCACTGGCTGTTCGGCACTTATGGCGCGGCCGATGCACCCGCCGTCCCGCCGTTGTGTCTGTTTGTCAGCGACGGTTCGGGCTGGATGGGCAATGTTTTGAAACCCGTGCTGGAGGCGGCCGGCTACCGCGTCGCCACTGCAGATACGGGTGAAACCCCAGCGGTGGTGCTGGCGATGGAGGAGGATGCCGAGGTGCTCGGTACGCTTGCCCCTGTGGTCCGGTTACGGCGCGCGCGCGACGGCGGGACCGAGAGCATCTATCGATATGATCGCGACGGCCTAGTCGCCGCGCTCGCCGCCGCCGGAGGACGTCGATGAACGGTCTGTACCTAATCGCCCATCTCGCCGGGCGAACCGTGGCGATTGCCGCCGAGCAGGTCGAATCGGTGGTCGATATCGGCCAAGTCACTCCGGTGCCGCGCGCCAGTCGCGGGGTTCGCGGGTTAGCGGCGCTGCGGAGCAGGGTGGTCACAGTGATTGATAGCTACGCAATGCTCGGTCTGGCCGCGCCTGAGACGGGCTCGCGCCGCGCGGTAGTGACCAGAGTGGAGGGGCATCATTATGCGATGATGGTCGATGCACTCGAAGACGTCGCGATCTTCGAGCAGCAGCCGCTGACCGGTGGCATGTCGTTCGATGGCGAATGGGCGCGTGCCGCGCGCGGGGTGGTTACTCGCGACGGCGAACCGATCTTGGTGCTCGACCTGACCGCGCTGTTGCCGGTGATGGCGGAGGCCGCCTGAGCCGACGTTGGATCGGAAGCGGGTTACTATCTGGTTGACCTGAACGGCTTTTTCGTTCGAGCGAAGTCGAGAAACCGATTGAAGCGCTCAAACCTGTTCTTCGATGAAGCGACCGGCCTTACAGATCCACGCCCGCAGCGATCGCCTCCAGCTTGCGGATGCGCTCCTTTAGATCGGCCATTTCAATCCGCGCGCTGGCGTTGGGCATCGCCGGCAGCAGCGGCTCGGCGTGCAGGCTCAGCTGTTGTTGCTTGAGCCGCAGCCAGCCGCGCCAGCCGCTTAGACTGGCGATGGTGACCATGCCTAGCCCGGCCAGGCCGGCGGTCGCCATGGTGACGTAGAATTCGGGTGCGTACATCATCGCCTCCATTAATTGCGGTCGCGCAGTTTTTCGATCTCGCGATCGAGCCGGGCGCCGTGGGTGTCGTCGGTGGCCAGCCGTTCGAGTACCGCCAACCGTTCTTTCATGCCGCGCAGTTCGTCGCGCAGCCGGGCGTTCTCCGCTTGCGTCGTGCCGTCATCGCGCTGCGCGGCCCCATTGCGATCGCAGTTGCGATAGCGGGCCTTCACGATGCTCGCGACCATCACGATCGTGACGATCAAGAGGGTCATCAATTCTCCACCGTTCATGGCGGCATTCCCCTGTTGCTATGGACGATTAACGCGGGTCGGCGGCACCGGTTAGCCGCTCGGCGCGGCGCAGCGGGCGGTCGACCCGTTCGATCAGGTAGACGCAGACCCCAGTGATCGCAGCGAGAGTGAGGAAAAATCCGATAAGCATGATGTTATTTCCTTAATTCAATGGCTTGGATGATCGCGCAAGGCCTCTATTTCGATGGTCAGATCGGCGCCACGATCCGTGACAATCCGCTCCAGCACGCGCACACGCTGTTCCAGCCGCTCGGTATGGGCTGCATATTGCGCGGCCTTCTCGGCGGCCTGGGCGTTGAGCGATCCGACCATATGTTCCTTGTGCTTGAGCCATTGCTTGAACATCTCGCTGCCAACTCCGAAAATGACTGGCAGGCCCACGCAGATGATCAGGATCAATGTCAGTCCGTGCATCGTTCGGCTCCTTTAATCCGTGCGTGGGCGTAGTGCGTCTATCTCGCGCGCGGTGCGCTCGGCTGGATCGGTGGCGATCCGCTCAAGTACCCGCAACCGCTCTTCAAGCCGACCGATCTGGCCGGTGAGGCGTTGGTTTTCGGAGGAGAGCAGGTCGATCTTGCGGGTCGCGTCGGGATCGTCCTTATTGGTCGACCCGCTCCACTCGTTTTCCAGTGGATAGCCGTGCCGGGCGCGGATCCAGCTGTTGATCAACCATCCGGCGGTCGAGATCGCGATCATCGCCAGAACGAAACTTGGCCCACCCCATTGCATGTCGATATCCTCCTTTCGACCAGCGCTTAGCGCAGGCTGTCGATCTCGTCGGCCAGGCGTGTGTTGCGGCTGGTGTAGTACATCTCGATATCGGCTAGGCGTCGGTCGAGATCGCGGAATTTGGAGCGAACTTCATTGGTCGAGCGCTTCGGATTGGAGCGCACGCCCTGCCAGAATTTGGCGTCCTCGGCGCTGCCGTAAAGGCCAAGCGGCTTGGGATGCGCCATCCAGGCGATCATGCCATAAGCAATCACCGTCCAAGGAAAGCCCCCCGCGAGGGTCAGCAGCACCGCACCGATGCGTACCCACATGACGTCGACGCCGGTATAATCGGCGATCCCGGCACAGACGCCGCGAATTTTGCCGTTCTGCTTGTCGAGATAGAATTGGGTGCGGCTGGCGGACATGGTCAATTCCCCTTGCGATAGTTTAGTTCGGAGTCGCTGTCCGACGGGCGGGCGCGATACTCCGGGTTGTCGACGGTCAGGATACGTTCGATCGTCTGGAGGCGGTCTTCGAGCCGACGGGCGGTGTAGAACAGTTCGTCGAGCAGCTTTTCATCTTCGTCGGTGATCTTGGGGGCCTGCCGCCACTTGGTGAGATAGTGCAGGATGATCCAGGGCATGCCGATGAAGAGGACGCCGATCCCGAAGATCGGGACGAGGGTGTCTTCCACCGACTCAGGCCTTGTTCACGCGCGCTTTCAGCGCGGCAAGTTCGGCATCCACCTTCTCAGCGGCGCGCAGTTCGGCGATCTCCTCCTCAAGGCTCTTCTGCGGAGCCCCTAGGCCCATCGCGTCGGCGCGGCCTTCCGCAAAGTCCACCCGGCGCTCCATGATTTCGAAGCGGGAGAAGGCGTCCTGCATCTTCGGGCCGTTGTACATCTCCCGCAGTTTAGTGCGGTTGTGGGCAGATTCGAGCCTGGTCATCACCGAGTTCTGGCGCGTGCGGGCCTCGCGCAGCTTGGTCTGCAGTTTGTTGATGTCCTCTTCCGACGCGCGCAGCGCCTCGTCGAGCATCTCGATCTCGCCAACTAATTGGTGCGCCATATCTGCGGCCTTTTGCTTCTCGACCAGGGCGGCCTTGGCCAGATCCTCGCGGTCTTTGGATAGAGCGAGCTCGGCCTTTTCGGTCCAGCTTTCCTGCAGCGTGTTGAGCTTGCCGATATGACGGCGCATCTCTTTCTGATCGGCGATGGTGCGTGCGGCAGAGGCGCGAACCTCGACCAGCGTCTCCTCCATCTCGAGGATGATCATGCGGATCATCTTCGCCGGATCTTCCGCCTTGTCGAGCAGGTCGGTGAAGTTGGCGGCGATGATATCGCGGGTACGGGAAAAGATGCCCATGGGATGCTCCTGAAAGGTACGCACTTACTAGAATGTGGGGCCGAGGCGGTGCGAGGGAAATCGGCCGCCCCGACTTGCTGGCAGCTTAGCAAACGTCGTGCCAGTTCCCGGAGGCGTTGAAATCACCTCGTTTTTTGGGTTCTGGTCTGATTTGCGTCAATTGTGGCTTGCGAAAGATTGGGAAAATACGCCAATCGTTCGTCATGGAACGGACGTCCCAGGTCATCGGCCAATCGAGCGCTTTCCTCGATTCGCTCGAGCTCGCTAGCCGCGCGGCAGCGCTCGACCGGCCGGTGCTAGTGATCGGTGAGCGCGGCACCGGCAAGGAACTGGTCGCGGAGCGTCTTCACCGGTTGTCGCCGCGCTGGGAGCATCCGCTGATCATCATGAACTGCGCAGCGCTGCCCGAGAGCCTGATTGAGGCCGAGCTGTTCGGGCATGAGGCTGGAGCGTTCACCGGAGCGACCAAAGCACGAGCAGGGCGGTTCGAGGAAGCCGACCGGGGCACGTTGTTCCTCGACGAGCTCGGCACGCTCTCAAGTGCGGCGCAGGACCGGCTGTTGCGTGCGGTAGAATATGGCGAGATCACTCGAATAGGCTCGTCGCGACCGATCCGGGTAGACGTTCGCATCGTCGCTGCGACCAACGAGCATCTACCCGACAAGGTGACCCGCGGCGAGTTTCGCGCCGATCTGCTCGATCGGTTGAGCTTCGAGGTCGTGACGCTGCCACCGTTGCGTGCGCGGATCGGCGACGTCGTGGTGCTCGCTGAACATTTCGGGCGGAGGATGGCGTCGGAAATCGGCTGGGATACTTGGCCCGGCTTCGGTGCGACAGCGCTCGACGCGCTGCTCGAATATAGCTGGCCGGGCAATGTGCGCGAGCTGCGCAACGTGGTCGAGCGCGCCGTATACCGTTGGCAGGCGGGCGGACCGGTCGATGCGATCGAGATTGATCCGTTCCAGTCGCCGTATCGACCGGGGACCAGCGTCAAAGTGGTGCCCGAGATTGCTGTGGTCGGACCTGAAGAGGACGAGCCGGTGGTTGCTTGCGAGCAGGGGCCGTCTGACTTCAAGGCGCGGGTCGCCCGTTTCGAACGCGAACTGTTGACCAAGGCGCTCGCCGAGCACCGCTTCAACCAGCGCGAGACTGCCAAGGGGCTGGGACTGAGCTACGACCAGCTTCGGCATGCGCTCAAGCGGCATGGTCTGATCGCAGCCTGAGGCCTGCCTGCCCCGAAAATCGCTATCAGCTCGCTTGCGTAACGATCTTTCCGGAGCCATTTGAGGGGCAGAGCGTTCCCTGCGCGACCCATTTTTCCAAGGAGAGACCAAATGGCTTTCGAACTTCCGCCACTTCCCTATGCCTATGACGCGCTCGAGCCGACGATCGATGCCGAGACGATGAAGTTCCATCATGACAAGCATCATGCAGCCTACACCGCCAAGCTGAACGAAGGCGTCGCTGCCGATTCGAGCCTGGAAGGCAAGACCATTGAGGAAATTCTCGCCACGATTTCGACCCAGCCCCCGCTCGTTCGCAACAATGGCGGCGGTTTTTGGAACCACGATTTCTTTTGGAACATCATGGGGCCCGATGGCGGGGCGCCCACAGGCCCGCTCGCCGAAGCGATCGACCGCGATTTCGGCGGTCTCGACGCGCTCAAGGAAGCGTTCAACGGCAAGGGCGCGACCCAGTTTGGCTCGGGCTGGGCCTGGCTGATCGCGGACGCCGAGGGAAAGCTGAAAGTCGTCAGCACCCCCAATCAGGACAACCCGCTGATGGATGACGCAAAGGATAAGGGAACCCCGATCCTCGGCAACGACGTGTGGGAACACGCCTATTACCTCACCTATAAGAACGACCGCCCCGGCTATCTCAAGGCGTGGTGGAACGTGGTGAACTGGACCAAGGCTGCCGAGCATTACGCGACGGCGACCGGCAAATAGAAGGCTGGGGAGGGGGCTGTTGGCCCCCTCCTTTTTGCCTAAGCAAAAGCGGGGGCTCGTTCCGTAGGCGTGCCATTGCGACCTGAAGCTCCAGCTTTCGCTGAGACGACGATTACTCCTCGGGCGGCACCGGCAGATCGCTGCCGAGTTGCAACCCGTTCTTCATCAGCATCGGAATGTTGGCGAAGGCGAAGATTAGCGTCAGCGGGATCGCGCCCCACAATTTAAAAGCCACCCAGAAGTCTGTGGTGGTATTGCGCCAGACGCTCTCGTTGAGCACCGCCATGAACGCGAAAAAGATCGCCCAATTGATCGTAAGCTGCCGCCAACCCTTGGGGGTTAGTCCCGGATAAGCGCTCTCCAACAGCGATTGCAGCAGCGGTCGCCCGGTGGCGAGGCCGAAGGTCAGCACGCCAGCGAACATCGCGTAGACGAAGGTCGGTTTCATCTTGATGAAGCGCTCGTCGTGGAAATAGATGGTCAGCCCGCCGAACACGAGCACCAACACACTCGTCATCCATAGCATCGGTGAGATTGAGCCGAGCTTGAGTTTCGACACTAGTAGCGCGATTACGGTCGCTACCATGAAGGCGATCGTGGCAGTGATCACCCGGACGATGGTCAGCCCTGGAGTCATGAAATTGACGAGGAAGAATACCACTAGCGGGCCGTAATCGACCGCCATGCGCAGGGCGGGGGCGGGTTTGGGAGGAGTGCTCATTTCTTAGCTCCTTCCACGCCGGCGATAATCCGCGCAACCTCGTTCGCATCGAATGGACGCAAGTCGCCCATGCCCTCGCCGATGCCGATCGCGTGGATCGGCAGGCCATATTTCTCTGCGGCCGCCACCAACACGCCGCCGCGCGCGGTTCCATCGAGCTTGGTCATCACCAGTCCGGTGACGCCGGCGACCTCCTTGAACACTTCAATCTGATTGAGCGCGTTTTGCCCGGTGGTGGCATCGAGCACCAGCACCACGTCGTGTGGGCTCGCTGGGTTGATCCGCCCCAGCACGCGGCGGATTTTGGCGAGTTCGTCCATTAGCTCGCGCTTGTTCTGCAGGCGCCCGGCGGTATCGACGATCAGCACGTCGATACCGGTTTCGGTCGCTTTCTTTACCGCATCCCAGACGATCCCAGCGGCGTCGCCGCCCTCGGGGCCGGTGACGATCGGCACGCCAACCCGCTCCGCCCAGGTCGCGAGTTGGCCGATCGCTGCCGCGCGGAACGTGTCGCCGGCGGCGAGCATCACGCCATAATCTTGTTCCATGAACAGATGGGCGAGTTTGGCGATCGTCGTAGTCTTGCCGGAGCCATTGACACCGATAACCAGGATCACTTGAGGGCGCGGGAACGCGTCGATCTCGAGTGGTTTGGCGACCGTGGCGAGCACCTTCTCGACCTCTTCCGATACGACCAGGCGGATGCCTAGCTCCTCCATGTCGCGCGCGAAACTGCCCTCGGACAGGCGTTGGCGGATTTTTCCGGCAGTCTGAGGCCCGAGATCGGAGGCGATCAGTGCTTCCTCGATATCGTCGAGCGTCGCCTTGTCGAGCGGGCCGGTCCCAAGACCGGCGAGATTGCCGATCAGCCGGTCGGAGGTCCGCTTGAAGCCGCCGACGAGCTTCTGGTGCCAGGAGGGGGGAGTACTCATTGGGGGGTGCCTAGCAACTTGCCGCTTTCTATACGGGTGATTCTCACAGGGATAACAGATCCCACTACCGTTCGTGCTGAGCTTGTCGAAGCACCGTCCTGTTCTTCCTTTACTCTAAGAGAGGGAGGACGGGCCTCCGGCCAGGGCGCCACAAAAGAATTATTTTCATGGATGTCCCACGTGCCCAGGGCGAGCGGAGGCAGTGTGACTTCCGCGAAATTGCCAGCATGACCGCGGTCGCCGGGCTTTTCGATCAATACGTCCTGTCGGGTTCCAATCAGCCCGGTGAGCCACGCATCCCGTCGTGCCGCGGCCCGCTCCCGGAGCAGCGCAGCGCGCGCTTTACGGATCTCGGGTGCGACCTGCGGCATCCGCGCGGCAGGGGTCCCCAGCCGCGGCGAATAAGGGAAAATGTGCGCATGGACGATCTCACAATCGTCGATCAACTCGAGCGTGTTAGCGAACATCGTCTCTGTTTCGGTTGGGAAGCCGGCGATCAGGTCGGCGCCGATCGCGATATCCGCACGCGCGGCCCTAAGTCGCGCGACTACCGCTACCGATTGCGCGCGATCGTGGCGGCGTCTCATCCGCTTGAGAATCATGTCGTCGCCCGCCTGGAACGACAGATGGACATGCGGCATCACCCGCGGCTCGCCGGAAATCAGCTCGAACAGCGCGTCGTCGATCTCGACCGAGTCGAGCGACGACAGCCGCAGCCGGGGCAAGGCGGGAACGTATCGGAGAATGCGCTCGACCAGGCTGCCCAGCGTCGGCATGCCGGGTAGGTCATGGCCATAGCTGGTGAGATCCACCCCGGTCAGCACGATCTCGCGATGCCCGGCGTCAACCAGTGCGGCGATCCGGTCGATCGCCGCACCGGCGCCGACCGACCGACTGGGGCCGCGCCCCTGTGGGATGATGCAGAAGGTGCAAGCATGGTCGCAGCCGTTCTGGACCTCGACGAAAGCGCGGGCGTGCGACGCAAAGGCGCTGACGAGATGGGGGGCGGTGTCGTGGACGCGGGCGATGTCGCCGACGACGACCTCGTCATAGGCTTCCCACGCTTGCGCCGTCATTTTCTCGACATTGCCAATCACCCGATCGACTTCGGGCATTGCCGCAAAGCCGGCGGGATCTATCTGCGCGGCACATCCGGTGACCACGATCTGCGACATTGGCCGATCGCGCCGCGCGCGGCGGATCGCTTTTCGCGTCTGGCTGACCGCCTCGTTAGTGACCGCGCAGCTGTTGACCACCACCACGTCGCGACCTGCGTTCAGACCGCGGATCGTTTCGCTCTCGGCGATATTGAGCCGGCAGCCCAGGCTTATGACCTCGGGGGTAAAAGACATGCGCGCGATCTAGGGGGACGAAGGAGCGAAGTCCACGTGGATGGTGGCGCTACTCTTGCGAGCGTCGCTTACGTCCTGTGTTCGTTCGAGCGAATTCGAGATCAGTCGCCAGTGCTGAGCCTGGTTTCTCAGCTAAGTCCGAAACGAACCGGAGCGGGAGTCTACCCTGCCAGCCGCTGACCGGCGCTCGCCACGGGCGCCTCCGGACCTAGCCTCGGCGCCGGGGCGACAAGCAGTCTTTTCTCTGCCAGCAGCCGCCGTACGTTGGCGACGCTCAGCGGCCGGCCATAATGATAGCCTTGGCCTTTGCTGCAGCCCAGCGCGCGGAGCCTTTCCTCGATCGCGGCGTCCTCGATGCCTTCGCCGGTGATCGGCAGGTTGAGGCTCGCGCCCAACCCGATGATCGCATGGACGATCGCCGCGCTCTCGGGGTTGGCTATGATCGAGGAAACGAAGCTCTTATCGATCTTTATCCGGTCGAATGGCAGCGCGCGAAGGTGTGCGAGGCTCGAATAACCGGTACCGAAATCGTCGAGTGCCAGCCGAATGCCCTGGTTCTTGAGGCTTCCGACGATCGACTGGGCGAGCGCAAGATTGTCGAACAGCGAGCTTTCGGTGATTTCCACTTCCAACCGGTTGGCGGGAAAGCCGGTCTCGGTTAGGACCTTGATCACCTTCTGCGCCAGCCACGGGTCTTTCAACTGCCACGGCGAGATGTTCACTGACAGGGTGAGCAACGGATCCCAGTCGCGCGCGGCGACGAACGCCTGACGCATGATCGAGAGCGACAACTCGGCGATCATGCCGGTTTCCTCGGCGATTGGAATGAAGAGTTCGGGCGAGATCAGTCCACGTTGCGGATGCTCCCAGCGCGCGAGTACCTCGAAGCCGTGTAGGCGGCCGGTCGACAGGTCGATCTGCTGCTCAAAATAAGGAACGATTTCCTGCCTCGGGATCGCGCCGCGCAGGCCATTTTCGAGTTCGTTGCGCGCCTGCAGTTCGCGCTCCATCGAGAGGTCGAACCAAGCGTAGCGGTTGCGACCCGAATTCTTGGCGGCGTACATTGCAATGTCGGCTGAGCGCATCAGCGCGTCGATGCTGGTACAGTCGAAATCGGAGCGTGAAATGCCGACCGAGGCACTGATGTGCATCTGCAGTCCCTCGGCGATAAATGGCTGGGCCATCCGTGTTACAAGGCGTTCGGCGATCCGCTCGACCGTATCGGGATGCTGTGGCTCGAAAAGGAAGGCGCAGGCAAATTCGTCACCGCCAAAGCGCGCGGTCAGTGCGATCGACGGCATCACCGCGGCGATTTCCTGGGCGACTTCACGCAGTAGAGCATCGCCTACCGCATGGCCGTGCATGTCGTTGATCGTCTTGAAATTATCGAGGTCGAGCATGATCATCGCCATTGCCTTGTGGCGGCGCTGCGCGCGTGTGAACATGGCAGCGCCTTCCTCGGCCAGGCTGCGGCGGTTGAGGAAGCCGGTCAGCGGGTCTTTGGAGGCGAGTTGCTGCGCGCGTTCCTCGGCGGCGGTGCTGCGATGGACTTCGAGCGACAACTCGCGGTGGCGGCGCCAGCCAAACAGGATCAGCGCGACGTTCAGGAGCAGCGCGATCACCAGTGACGTATCGGGCCCAGTCCCGTGCGAGAAATAGTTTTTAAGCGTCAGCGTTAGCACCGAGCTTCCCGTGCCAACGAACATCAGAATCGCGGCGACGGTGATCGCCCCGGTCAACATGCTCGCACGCGGATTACGACGATAGCCCGTCATGTCGTCTGCAAGTTCCCCTGCCATCTTCCTGTGCCCCACTCGTTCGCGGGGAGTTTCCTCTCCTTAGGTGTAGAAGCGGTTAAGCCGTGCACGCTTGCTTCTGGCGCGCGTTTCACCTAAGGCCGCCAACGGTGTTCCGCTGACGAACGCAATCCGCAGCGCCTACGGGCGCACGCTGGCCGGCGAGGTTTCGCCCGCCGGCGATTTTGCGTTTGGCGGCGGACTTGATCGAAGGACGCTTGATGTTCGAAAGTCTGAGCGACCGGCTGGGAGGCGTATTCGACCGTCTGCGCGGTCGTGGCGCCCTCACCGAGGCCGATGTCCGCGCCGCGATGCGCGAAGTGCGCGTCGCGTTGCTTGAGGCCGACGTCGCGCTGCCGGTTGCGCGCGACTTCGTCGACAAGATCACCGAGCAGGCGGTCGGTCAGAATGTGCTGCGTTCGATCACGCCCGGCCAGCAGGTCGTCAAGATCGTCAACGACGCCCTAGTCGAAATGCTTGGTGGATCGGACGGGGAAAGCGAGCTCTTCCTCGATGTCACTCCGCCCGCCGTCATCATGATGGTCGGCCTGCAGGGCTCGGGCAAGACCACGACTACTGCCAAGATCGCCAAGCGCCTGTCGGGCCGCGACCGCAAGAAGGTGTTGATGGCGTCGCTCGACGTCAACCGTCCGAACGCGCAGGAGCAGCTTGCGACGCTGGGTACGCAGGTCGAGGTCTCCACACTGCCAATCGTCGCCGGCCAGCAGCCAGTCGATATCGCGCGCCGTGCGCTGCAGGCTGCCAAGCTACAGGGCTATGACGTCCTGATGCTTGACACCGCCGGTCGACTGCACGTCGACCAGGCGTTGATGGACGAGATGAGGGCGGTCGCCGAAGTCTCCAAGCCTGCCGAAATCCTGCTCGTGGTCGATGCATTGACCGGTCAGGATGCGATCAACGTCGCGCAGAATTTCTCCGAGCAGGTCTCGCTCACCGGCATCGTGCTGACCCGCATGGACGGAGATGCCCGCGGCGGTGCTGCGCTGTCGATGCGCGCCGTCACCGGCAAGCCGATCAAGTTTGCAGGTGTCGGCGAGAAGCTCGACGCGCTTGAGGCATTCAATCCCAGCCGCGTCGCCGGCCGCATCCTTGGCATGGGCGACGTCGTCGGCCTCGTCGAGCGTGCGGCGGAGTCGATCCAGCAGGAAGACGCCGAGCGCATGGCCGCCAAGATGGCCAAGGGCGTATTCGATATGGATGACCTGCGTGGCCAACTCGCTCAAATGCGTCGCATGGGTGGGCTCGGTGCGCTTGCCGGAATGATCCCGGGCATGAAGAAGGCGCAACAGGCGATGGCCAATGGCGCAGTCGATGAGAAGATCCTGCTTCGCATGGACGCGATGATCACGTCGATGACCCCGAAGGAGCGCGCCAAGCCCGAGTTGCTCAACGCTAAGCGCAAAATTCGCGTGGCCAAGGGTTCCGGCACGACCGTGCAGGATGTGAATAAACTCCTGAAGATGCATCAGGAAATGGCCAATGCCATGAAGAAGATTCGCAAGATGGGCGGGCTTCGCGGCATGGCTGCGATGCTGGGCAAGGGCGGTCTCGGGGGCCTCGGCAATGCGCTAGGCGGCCCGCAGCTGGGCGAGATGCTCGGCAAGGCGGGCGGCAGCGGAGGGCTTCCGGGCATGCCGGGCGGGCCAGGACTTCCGCCAGGGCTTGGAAATTTCGGCAAGAAATAAATCGCGAGTAGTACCGGCGAAAGCTGGGGTCTCAAGCGGCAAGAGCTCACCACCAACCACAATATCCCAGCGTTCGCCTGGGTGACGAATTAGAGAAGGAATATACCATGGCTATCAGTATGCGTCTTACCCGCGGCGGCTCCAAGAAGCGCCCGTATTACAAGATCGTTGTTGCCGACGCGCGCAGCCCGCGTGACGGCAAGTTCATCGAGAAAATCGGCACCTACAACCCGCTGCTCGCCAAAGACGACGAGAAGCGTATCGTGCTCGACGGCGACCGCGCGAAGCATTGGCTGAGCGTTGGCGCGCAGCCGACCGATCGGGTCGCTCGCTTCCTCGACGTGGCCGGCATCAAGGAGCGCGCTGCGCGCAGCAACCCGAATAAGGGCAAGCCGGGCGAGAAGGCCGTCGAGCGCGCCGAAGAGCGTGCGACCAAGGAAGCCGAAGCAGCAGAGGCAGCCGCTGCCGCCGCGACCCTGCCGGCTCCCGAGCCTGAGGCTCAGGCTGAGACCGAAGCCGTGATCGCCGCCGAAGTCGAAGCCGCAACCGAGACGCCGACCCCGGAGGCTGAGAAGGTCGCCGAGGCGACCTCGGAAGAGACTCCGGCAGCCTGATGTCGAGCGCCAAACCCGTCACGCTGGCCGTCATCATCGGCGCGCATGGCGTGATGGGCGAGGTGCGCCTGAAGCTCTACACCGAAGACCTCGGTCCTTATAAGAGCTTCAACGAGGGGGCGATGACGCTGAAGGCGTTGCGCCCGGGCAGCAACGGGTCGATCGCGCGTTTCGCCGAAGTGACCGATCGTAATGCTGCGGAGGCCCTGCGCGGGACGGAACTCACCATCCCGCGCAGCGCTCTCCCCGCTCTCGGCGAGGGCGAATATTATCATGCTGACTTGCTCGGGCTGCCGGCCGTCTCGACGAACGGCGACGATCTCGGCCGCGTGATCGCGATCGACGATTTCGGTGCCGGTGACGTGATCGAGATCGAGCGTCCGGACGGTAAGCGCTTCATGGTTGCGATGCGCGCGGAGTCGGTGCCCGAGTGGAATGAGGACCGGCTCGTGGTCGCTGCCGAGTTCGTCGAATAGCGATCGTTGTGAGTCGCGGCTGAAGACCGTGTATACTTTTGTATATATGGGGTCGTAATGCGTCCTGTGGCCCGGGCGACGTCGCCATCTCGGCAATCAGTTTCGCCGAGGTAGCGTCAGCAGTTGAATGGGAAGGCTGCCGTGCCAGGACGTTCTGGATGCTTTCGCGCGCGTCATTTCGATCCTCGCTTTCGACGACGTCGCAGCCCATGAATATGCGGCTGCCGTTTACGTGCGTGCGCTTTGACCGCCTACGGGTTGCGCATGCGCTGAGCCTCGACATGTTGATGATCATCAACAACGAGGCCGATTTCACGGACGTGCCCGGACTGAAGATCGAGAATTAGACGCATGACCTTCGCTGCCACTGTTCTCACCCTCTACCCGGAGATGTTCCCTGGCCCGCTCGGCCTGTCCTTGGCGGGCCGGGCGAAAGCCGAGGGCAAATGGAGCTTGGAAGCCGTCCAGATCCGAGACTTCGCCACCGACAAGCATAGCACCGTCGACGGCACGCCCGCAGGTGGTGGGGTTGGGATGGTGCTGCGTGCCGATATTCTAGCAGCGGCGATCGATTCAGTGGCCGACGACCGTCCGCTTCTGGCCATGTCTCCCCGCGGGCAGCCGCTTACCCAGACGCGAATCCGCTCCCTCGCCGAGGGTCCCGGCGTCACCCTGCTGTGCGGCCGCTTCGAGGGTTTTGACGAGCGCATCTTCGAAGCGCGCGAGATAGAGCCCGTCTCGATCGGTGACTATGTCCTATCCGGTGGCGAGATGGGTGCGCTCGTCCTGCTCGATGCTTGCATTCGGCTGCTTCCCGGCGTAATGGGCGCGGCTTCTAGTGGCATGGACGAGAGCTTCGAAACGGGGCTTCTAGAATATCCACATTATACCCGTCCTGCTGAGTGGGAAGGGCGCACGATCCCCGAAGTGCTGCGATCGGGGGATCATGCGAGGATCGCGGCCTGGCGCAAGTCGATGGCTGAGACCGATACACGGCTAAGGCGGCCGGACCTTTGGGAGCGCCACGACGGCGCTCGGGTCCAGCCGCCCTCTGGCGCGCAGCGACACGAGGACTGAACATGAATCTTCTCCAGACGATCGAAGCCGAGAACATCGCCAAGTTCCTGGCCAACAAGACCATCCCCGTCTTCCGTCCCGGCGACACGCTGAAGGTCGGCGTGAAGGTGGTCGAGGGCGAGCGCACCCGTATCCAGAATTACGAGGGCGTCTGCATTGCGCGCTCGAACAAGGGCATGGGCTCGAACTTCACCGTGCGTAAAATCAGTTTTGGCGAAGGCGTCGAGCGCGTCTTCCCGCTGTATTCGCCGAATGTCGATTCGATCGAAGTCGTGCGCAAGGGCGCCGTGCGGCGCGCGAAGCTCTATTATCTGCGCGGCCTGCGCGGTAAGTCGGCCCGTATTGCCGAACGCCGTGACACGCGTCCCGCCAAAGGCACTGCCGCCGCCGAGTAATCGACAGGCGACATTGGGATATACGCGGGGCGCGGAGGCAAAAAGCTTCCGCGCCCATTTGCGTTAAGGCGTCTCGCGCATTTTTGGCTAACTGCCTGAATATGTCGCATGATCGCCCTCGAGCTAGCCGGCATCTCGAAGCGCTTCGGCAGCCGTAGCGGCGCTGTTCAGGCACTCGACGGGCTGACTCTTTCAATCCGGCAAGGTGGCATATTCGGTCTTTGCCCCCGATGACGCGGGCAAGAGCAGCTTTGCGGATCATCCCTGGCTGGTCCACGCGGCCAGGACACGGTCCGGATCCTCGGCGAAGCCGCGCGCATGCTCAACCTCGGCGGGAACCCGATCGCACCATTGTTCTACGCGATCGGTGGGGCGGCGATCGTTGTGGTGGATTCTTGCTACTCGGGGCGGCGACGCCTCGTGCCGCGCGCGAGCCGATCGCGCCTGCTGCTTGCCAAATTCGCCACTTTCGCGCTGTTTGCCGCACTCAGCTTGGCGCTGGTTGCTGCTGGCGACACGATTATCACCGTTGCTCTGCCGTTTGCGCGCAGCGAGCGGCCGACGATTGTCGATGCTAGAGCGGGGGCGCTAGTCGGCCTGTCGCTCCTGATCTCCTGACTCGAGCTGCTGGTGCTGGTCGCGCTGATCCTGATTGCTACCCGTCTGGTGACGGGAGCGATCCTCGCGTCGTTTCTGCTGTCGCTGCGAGCGACCATTGCCGAAGGCTGGGGCGGCGGAAGCAGGCGGCGCAGCGATCCCAACTTTGCGCGAGACGCGTTGCGCTTGGTTGGCTGGTCCTGGTTGATGCAGAGGCGGCGCTGCTCGGCTGGCTGGTGAGCAGTCTGGCGATAGCGATATTCGCGCGGCGGGACCTAATTAGCCAATAACCAGCCCCGCACTCAGCGACATGTCGTGGACATAATATGCGTTAAGGTCGTTCTATACTTGCTGCGATGCAGCAATTTGCTATAGGACATGCCCATGAGCACAGCGTCAGATTCAGGCCGTCCGGCCGCGCCCGTGGCCACCGCGCCGATCATCTTCGAGGCGATCGTCCGCCGTCAGGCCGTCGCCGCGACCTATAACGGTGTCCCGGTCACGCTGGCGCCACACGTCATCTACACGCGCCACGATGATTTGTTTATCGATGCGATCACGCTAGACCGCGACGGCAAGCCGCCCAAGGAAACCAAGGTCGGCACGTTCAAGCTCGCTGGGCTGAATGCCTTGCGGCTCACCCCGCGCGGCTTCCCTAAACATCCGTTGTTCCAGGCCAATGATCCTAAATATGAAGGTGTGGCCCTGATGACGGTCGAAGCCGCCTGAACGTTCAGATCGGCCGCCAATCCGGCGGTGCGAGCTGGAAGCCGGCGAATTCGAACGCCGGTGTGACCGCACAGCTGACTAGCGCCCAGCCGGCGTCGGCTTCTGCCGATTGCCACGCGTGGGCGGGGACTATCGCCTGCGGACGCTGACCGGCCAGAACGTCGCCTCCGAGCAGGAGCGCTTTTTCTTCGATTCGCAGCAGTAGTGGCGCGCCGGCATGCCAGAACCAAGTCTCGACCGCGTCGACCCGATGCCAGTGCGAGCGCTCACCCTCCTCGAGCAAGAATAGGATGGTGGTGGAGAGTCCACGGCCGCCAATGGGATCGGGCTGGCGATGGGTTTCGCGGAACCAGCCGCCTTCGGGATGACGCGCGAGACCGAGCTCGGCGATCAGCGCTGCCGAACTCATCGGCGCGGCATCCCGGTCGGCAGTGATGGCTGGCGCATGACGTTCCTCTCGATCTTCCGGCCTTAGCCGTTCTTCTGGTTCCCCGGATAGAGGCCGTCGCGAATCCGCCATGCGGTGGCGGCGTAATCAGTGGGGGGCGCGCGATCGGCAGACCCGTCGCGCTGCGCGGGGAGAAAATGGTAGAGCCCTGCCTCCTCGGCGGCGATGCGGGCGCGCAGCCGGGCCAGGAGGTGCCGCACTGCGCGGCTGTATTCGGGCCAGTCGGCCTCAGCGGGGAATCCCTGCCAGCGTTTCGTGTGCAGCTGGAACGCCTCGTAAAGCGCGGCGAGCTGTGCCGCAGACTGTTTGGCGAGTGCGGCGACATGCGGACGGCGATCGCCCATCAAAGGGCGCAGCACCAGCGTTTCATCTTTGCTGAAGTGTAGGAGCAAGTCGCGGGTGAAGGCCCAGCGGTCGCGGAAGAGCATATCTGGCATGTCAGGACGCGCACCGGCGACCAGCGTCTCCAGGGATTCGACATTTGCCATGATACGGCGGTGTTCCGCCAGGAGTGTGCCGATCGGCATCCAGTGCGCCCCGTCCCGGTCGGTGCGACCGTCCGGCCACTATGCCAAGCGTTGGCACGCAGCGGCATCCCGTAATTTCCCCTATCGTCTCTGGAGCGGGCCGCGTCGGCGACCGATCGCGGCGGCGCCGCCCAGTGCGGCAACCCCAACCAGCGCGCCGGCGATCATATCGCTCAGATAATGCGTGCCCTCCACCGGGGTCGATAGCAGCAGGGCCAAGTTCATCGCAATCATCGGCCAGCGCAACGGCCGCATCCGCCAGGCGGCCGCCATGTAGAGCACCGCCGCAGTGGTGTGAAAGCTCGGTGCCGATACCAGCCCTTTGAGGCTGCCAAGATCGACATCGTGCAGCGCATGCGCGCGCAGCTTCGGGATCAAATCCGGCTGCCACAGGGCGCTTTCGGGCATGTAGGGGATGGTGCCGTGCCACAAAAAAGCAAATGGCCCCACCGCAGGCATCAGGCTGAACGCTACCAGCGCGATGATCCCCGATAGCCAGAAGGTGCCCAGGAAGTGATAGGCGTCGCGCCGCCTGTCGGCCCAGGCGCAATAGCCAAGTAGCACCGCTGGCGAGAGATAGATGCTTTGATAGGCGATCCGGCCGAGGATCTGAAGCGACGGGTGCGCTGCCACCGCCTTATACCACGCGAGCCAATCGAACCGCAGTGCCTCGTCCACCCGCTGCAACGCAGGATCGGCGAAGCCCGTAGTAAAGGCAGAGACGGGATAGCTGGATACCGCGCCGAGCAGCGCGATCACGGTGAACAGCCCGAAATATTCGGCAGTGTCGCGCGCCACTCGCTGGCCGCGACCGCGCGGCGTCCGGTAGGTCCAGCGAATTCCGGCGGCAAGCGCGCCGCAGACGTAATAGGGATAATTGTCGTTGGCGGACGGATCAATGCTGAGCCCGGCGTGCTGCATCATCGCGCTCAGCACGACCACGCTCGCCACGATTAGCGCGAGCAGCCAGGTCCCGGATACGGGGTCGGCGGCGGTTTCGCGGGCGGATGCCGGGCGGGCAGGCAGCGCTGGCTGGACGATTTCGATCACGATTGCTCTTACGATTATATGACGGTCGAGGCTAGGCGCTGCGGGCTGAAGTGCAAGTAACGGGGACATGACGACTTTTGTCATGAACCAGATGTGTCCGATTCCACTTTCAGACACGCGCGCGAAAGTCCCTTAGAACAGCCCCGCGATCCGCCCGTCGGCATCGATCCGAATCGATTCCGCCGCCGGCATCCGCGGCAGGCCGGGCATGGTCATTACCTCGCCGCAGATCGCCACCACGAAGCCGGCTCCTGCCGCCAGCCGCACTTCCCGAACCGGTACGACATGCCCAGTGGGCGCCCCTAGCGCTGCTGGGTTGGTAGAGAAGCTGTACTGGGTCTTGGCCATGCACACCGGCAGCCGGCCAAACCCCTGTTCTTCCCAGCGTGCGAGCTGCGCCAGTACACTCGGCCCAGCCACGACTTCCTCGGCGCGGTAAATGCGGGTCGCTACGGTCGCGATTTTGTCGATCAGCGGCAGCGCATCATCGTAGAGCGGCGCGAACTGCCCGCCGTGCTCGGCCAGCGCCACCACCTGATGCGCCAGCGCCTCGGCGCCTGCGCCGCCATCCGCCCAATGCGTGCAGACTACCGCAACGCAGCCTTGCGCGGCTGCGATCTCGCCGATCGCTGCGAGTTCCTCCTCGGTGTCGGTGAAGAAGCGGTTGATCGCCACCACTGCCGGCACTCCGAACTGGCGGACATTCTCCAGATGGCGAGCCAGGTTAACCCCGCCACGCCACACCGCCTCGACATCCGCGCCGCCGAGATCGGCCTTGGCCACCCCGCCGTTCATCTTCAGCGCGCGCACGGTGGCCACCACCACCACCGCCGCCGGCGTCAACCCGGCCTGTCGGCATTTGATGTCGAAGAATTTTTCGGCGCCCAGGTCGGCGCCGAACCCGGCCTCGGTCACCACATAATCAGCGAGTGATAGCCCGGCGCGGGTAGCGATTACCGAATTGCAGCCGTGCGCGATATTGGCGAACGGTCCGCCGTGGACGAAGGCCGGCGTGCCCTCCAGCGTCTGCACTAGATTGGGTTGGATGGCGTCCTTGAGCAGCACCGCCATCGCGCCGTCGGCCTTCAGGTCGCGCGCGGTGACCGGCTGCTTGTTGCGAGTTTGCGCGACCACGATCCGGCCGAGCCGTTCCTCGAGATCCTCGAGCCCGCTAGCCAGGCACAGGATTGCCATCACTTCGGACGCCACAGTGATGTCAAATCCGCTTTCGCGCGGATATCCGTTGGCGGGGCCACCGAGCGACTGGGCGATGTCGCGCAGCGCGCGATCGTTCATGTCGAGCACGCGACGCCAGCTGATCCGGCGCACGTCGATGTCGAGGGCATTGCCCCAATGAACATGGTTGTCGATCATCGCGGCAAGCAAATTGTGGGCGCTGGTGATCGCATGGAAATCGCCGGTGAAATGGAGGTTAATGTCTTCCATCGGCACGACTTGGGCATAGCCACCACCGGCCGCCCCGCCCTTGGTGCCGAAGCAGGGGCCGAGCGAGGGTTCGCGTAGGCACAGCGCCGTACGCTTGCCGATCCGGGTCATCGCGTCGGCCAGCCCAACCGAAGTGGTCGATTTGCCCTCGCCCGCAGGAGTCGGGCTGATCGCAGTGACCAGGATTAGTCGCCCGGGCGGGGTCGCGGCCTGTCCGGCGAGCCACTCTAGCGAGATCTTCGCCTTATGGCGGCCATAGGGCTCGACAGCGTCTGGCGGGATGTCCAGCTTGGCGGCGATGTTGAGGATGGGCTCCAGTCGGGCCGCGCGCGAGATATCGATGTCTGAATCCATCGTTCGTTCCTAGCGTGCGGGAAGAGGCTGGCAACCGGAAGATTTTCGCTGTCCTACCGATATCGTTCATTGTATGTTCCGGCTATGCCAATGCAATCTTCGCTTCTCCACCTCTCGTACTCCTTCGACCCGGAGGATGCCGTATGGCGCACACATGGTGGGAGTTTTGCGACTTTCGGGCTGTTCGCCTCGTGATCGAGTTGTTCCTGGTCGCGGTGCTCGCGCTGCTCGCCGGTCTCGCACTGGGTTGGCTAGCCGCGGGCCAGCGGGCCCATGCGATGACCGCTGAGCTCGCAACCGCGCGCGCGCGCGCCGCTGATAGCGACCTGCTGCGCCGGTCCCGCGATGCAGTCGAGCTTGAGCGCAATCAGGCGATGCAGGAGCTTGCGAGCCTGCGCGCGCAAGGGACGGCGCGGGAGGAGGCCCATCGCGCCACACTCCAGCAACTCCACGAGGCGCGCGAGGCGATGACTGCCCATTTCGGCGCCGCCGCGGCCAAGGCACTCGAGTCCGCGCAGACGCAGTTCCTCGAGCGAGCCGACGCACGCTTCAAGCAATCTGAGGAAACTGCGGGCGCCAACCTCAAGTCGATGCTCCAGCCGGTCAGTGACCGCCTTAAGCAATATGAGGAGGCAGTCGGTAAGGTGGAAACTGAACGCAAGGGAGCGTTCAGCGAGCTCAAGGGTCAGATCGAGGCCATGCGGATCGGCCAGGAAAAGGTGAGCACCGAGGCTGCGAAATTGGTCAATTCGCTGCGCAATGCCCCGAAATCGCGGGGCCGCTGGGGCGAGCAGCAGCTTAAGAACGTATTAGAGACCTGCGGCCTATCCGAGCATACTGATTTTCAGACCGAGGTGAGCATTGCGGGGGGCGACGAAGGCGGAAGGCTGCGGCCGGACGCAATCGTTAGGGTGCCCGGTGGGCGGGCGTTGGTGATTGATGCGAAGGTCTCGCTCAACGCCTACCAGGATGCATTCGGTGCAGTCGATGAGGCGGAGCGCGCCAAGGGGCTGGATCTCCATGCCGCGTCGATGCGCGCGCACGTCAATGGCCTCGGCAACAAGGCCTATTGGAGTCAGTTCGCCGACGCGCCCGATTATGTGATCATGTTCGTGCCGGGGGAGCATTTTCTGTCGGCCGCGCTGGAGCACGACCCGACACTGTGGGACTTCGCGTTCGAAAAGCGCGTACTGCTCGCCACGCCGACCAATCTGATCGCGATCGCGCGGACCGTGGCGGCGGTGTGGCGTCAGGAGTCGCTCGCGCGCGAGGCAGCAGAGATCGGCCGCCTCGGCAAAGAGATGCACGACCGGCTGGCTAAGGTCGCCGACGACCTGCGCAAGGTAGGGACAGGGCTCAATAGCGCAGTAAACAATTTCAACAGCTTCTCCAATTCGTTCAACGGCCGGCTGATGGTCACGGGCCGCAAATTCAAGGCGCTTAATATCGATACTGGCGCGCGCGAGCTTGAAGACGTGGCCCCGGTCGAGGTGCTCGCGAGGGGCGGAGACGGGCCTGTGCTGGTCGATTCGCGGGACGAAGCGGCGGGATAGCCTCAAGTTTCCTCGTCGCTTTCCCTCTCGCCGCCAGGACGGCACCGCGAGGCGGCCTGTACCGCAGAACGGTCAACGAGTAGTTGTGTCGCAAGAAAATGCCTCGGTATATCCTTGAATAAGGTGAAGCATTGGAGTGAAATATGGCTCGCATGTCTGCTGGTGCTCGCCACTCCGCCCCTTTGGGGCAGGCGGATCAGGCGCCGCGCATTACAGCTGCGTCACTACCATAAAGCGCGCCAGCCGCAGGCCGCGCTTGATCTGATCGAGTTCGATCCGACGGAGGGTAAGCGAAGGTGAACTGACTATATTGCCCCGCAACGCCGTGGGGCAGGCTACACCTCCGAGAGCGGCTTTGACCGCTCCCGGAGGCTCTGATCAGTTAGCCTGAGTGGTGGTCGTCACTGTGGTCTTTTCGACGGCTGGAGTAGCAACCGACTTCTTGATTACCTTGCGGGTGGTGTGGCGCACGGTAGTGGCGGGCGCGACCACCTTCTCGACTGTGGCGACGGTCGTGGTGGTCGGCGCTGGGGCAGGCGGCGCATTGCGCAATGCGTCGGCTTGGGCGGTGGCCACTGCGGCCGTCTGCTGAGCATTGTCGGCGCGAGCATTAGCGTCGGCGGCGGCACGCTGTGCGGCATCGGCCGAGGCCTCGGCATTCATCTGCGCGCCCTGGGCTTGCTCGGCCTTGCGGTGGTCAGCAGTCGAGATCGCCAGATCGGCGAACTCGCCGGCATGCTTGGCGTCAGCGATCGCTTCATCCTTGTGGCCCTTGTCGAGCGCCTCTTCGGCGGAGGCGAGCGCGGCCCGGGCACGGACCTGCATCTCGGGCGCCTGCCCGTTTGCGCCGACTCGGTTGCCGGCGTCGATCTTGGCGCGGGCGGCGGCGATCGCGATTCGTGCCTGCTCGGCCTTGCCGGGATCTGCGAGTGCAGGCGAGGCCGACAGCGCAAGCAATGCCGACATGCCGGCGGCGGTGGTGAGGAGCTTGAGGCGGTGAATCATGGAAATTTCCGATCTTGTTGCGGCAGTCGAACGTTCGCCGGCCACCTCAAGTTCCGTCGCCCTAAATGCGGTGCGTTGGGCGACAATATATTCTCTGATTTTTTTCAATCTTTACTTTACCTGCGCGGTCAAGATAGCTGCGGTGCGCTCAAGGCCGTCATGATATCTTTCGCGCAGCTTACAAATGGGTTCAGGATCGAAACAACCTGCCATGCGTAATGTCGTCATGCTCGATCAACCGAGTATGAGAGGAAACGTCATGAAAGTCTTTCAATTTGCCGCCGCCGCCGGACTGATCATCGCCTCGCTAGGCGTGAGCACCGCGGCTGATGCGCAGTATCGCGGCGATCGTCCGGGCTGGGATCACGGTCGCGGCGATCATCGTGGCTGGCGCGACGGTCGCCGCCATCCCCGCTGCTGGACCGAATGGCGTCACCATCACCGCGTTCGCATCTGCCGTTGAGGCGTCACAGGGGGCGGCGGGGTATCGGCCGCCGCCCCTTGTCATTCTAGGGTGCGCAACTGGCTCAGGGCCTCATAGGCCATTACTGCCGTGGCCACCGCCGCATTGAGGCTGTCGGCCTTGCCTAACATCGGAATTTTCACCCGCAGGTCGCACGCCGCGGCATAATCCGTCGGCAGTCCCTGCGCCTCATTGCCGGTCAGCAAAAAGGCCGGCGCGGCATAACGCACAGTGCGATAGTCGGTATCGGTGTCGAGGCTCAATCCCACCAGTTGTCCGGGGCCCTCGCGCAGCCAGCCGTAGAACTCCGCCCACGGCGCGCGGACGATCGGCACGGTGAACAACGCACCCATGCTAGCCCGCACCGCTTCGACCGAGAAGGGGTCGGCGCATTCGTCGACCAGAATCAGCGCGCCTGCGCCGACCGCATCGCCGGTTCGTAAAATCGTGCCGAGATTGCCGGGATCGCGGACCCGCTCCGCTACCAGCCAGATCGGGGCGCTCGTCCGGTCGAGATTGGCGAGATCGCGCGCGAACTCGGCATAAACGCCCACCACCGCCTGCGGATTGTCCTTGCCCGAGAGCTTAGACAGGATTTCGGGCGTGGTCTCGATCGCCTCACCGCCGGCTTGCTCGACGTCGAGGATCAGCGCCCATACCAGCGGGTGCCCGGCGTTGGCAGCGGCATAGAATAGATATTCTGGCAGCCGACCGGCCTCACGCGCTTCGGTCAGGATGCGCAGCCCTTCGGCAAGGAATAACCCCTCTTCGCGGCGGTGTCGCTTATCGCGCAGCCGCTGGACGCGCTTGATCAGCGGGTTGGAATAGGCGCGGATCTCACGCGGCATCAGCGCGGCGCCCGCTGGGCGATGGGGGGTGGGGAAGGGGTCACCCCGAACCCATGCCTCGCGAACGCCCGGCCACGCAACCCTTTGCCAATATCCGACGTTGCACAGCGTAGATAACGTGGTAACCCTTACTTGCTAGGGTCGCAACGTAGCATAGAACTGGAGACCGCTCGCAACAGAGCGGCTTCTTTTGGAGAGGTTCGTTATGGAAGCCGACGTCATGCCCGCCTCTCTCGCCCGGACCATCGTGGTCGCCACGGTGCTGGGCGTCGCGTTCTGGACAGGTATAGGGTATGTGTTGTTCGCATAAGCCGAGATGTCGTACACGAGCTGCCACGATAGCAGGTGCGTCGCCACGTTAATCCTCGCCGAATTTAGCCTCTACGAGATCACATAGGGCGCCTACAGCCTGTGCCGCGCCTTCGCCGGCGGCACTGATCGTGATGCTGTCGCCCATTGCGGCGCCGAGCATCATCAACCCCATGATCGATGTGCCGGTCACGCTCGCCCCGTCCTTGACGACCTCTACCTCGGCCGGAAGACCTGAGGCGAGGGTTACGAATTTGGCGCTGGCGCGAGCATGCAGGCCGCGCTTGTTGGTGATCTGCACGGTGCGAGAAACGTCGCTCATGCCGCCGCCTCGCCAAGAACCTCGGACGCGACCGAGATATACTTTCGTCCCGCCTCGCGCGCCGCTGCCACTGCGTCGGTGACTTTCATTGCTTTACGCGCACCAGCCAGTCGGATCAGCATCGGCAGGTTGATGCCTGCGATCACCTCGACCCGCCCCGTTTCGAGCAACGAGATCGCGAGATTGGAAGGGGTGCCGCCAAACAGATCGGTCAGCAGAATCACGCCGCGCCCCGCGTCGACTCGCGCGATCGCCGTAGCGATGTCCGCACGGCGTTCTTCCATATCGTCCTCGGGGCCGATGCAGATCGTCTCGATCCGCTCCTGCGGTCCGACAACATGGACCATTGCGGTGACGAACTCTTCGGCCAATCGACCGTGCGTCACCAGAACCAGACCGATCATGCCACCCGTATCCACCTTAACGCGCACCCGGAACGCCCTCGAGCGCGTCCTGTGGAGCCGCACCGAGATCCCGGTGCGAAACCGTGGGCGAAAAACCCGCCTCGCGCAACCGTGCCGCCACTCGATCCGCGACATGCACCGAGCGGTGTCTCCCCCCGGTACAGCCAAACGCGACCGTCACATAGGATTTTCCCTCCGCCCGGTAGCGAGGCAGCAGCAGTAGCAGCAGCGATTCGATTTGTGATATCGCCGCTTCATACGCCGGGTCTGCCGCGATATAGGCGGCAACGTCGGGGTCCAGACCGGTACCCGGCTTGAGCTTTGGGTCCCAGTGCGGATTACGCAGGAAGCGCATGTCGAACACCAGATCGGCATTGCGTGGTAGCCCACGCGAGAAGCCGAACGAGGTGACTGCGAGCGTCGGCTTGCCTTGACCGCCTTGCGCGAAGGTGAGGCGAACCTCCTGTGCGAGCGAATTGGCAGTCAGGTCCGTGGTGTCGATTAGCCGATTAGCGGCTTGGCGCAGCGGCTCCAGAGCCTCGCGTTCGCGCTCAATGCCGTCGCTCGCGGTTTGGTCTTGGGCGAGCGGGTGACGGCGGCGGGTCTCGGAATAGCGGCGTTCGAGTTCCGGTCCTGCACAGTCGAGGAACAGCGTGCCAATGTCGTGTCCGTGCTCCTCGCGCAGCACGGACACACGCCGCACGATCCGCTCGGCATCGAACCCGCGGGTCTGCGCGCCAATGCCGAGCGCCAGTGGGCGCGAATCGTCGTCGCTCCCGTGCGGCATCGCCGTCTCGAGTAGCCGGTCGAGTAAAAGTAGCGGCAGGTTGTCGACCACCTCCCAACCGAGATCTTCAAGCGTCTTGAGTACGGTCGACTTGCCCGCGCCGGACATGCCGGTAACCAGCAGAATATGCTTCGCGTCGTTCATTCGGATATTCCTGCAAGCGCCAGCTCGATCTTGATCGGTGCGGAAGCCTCGAAAGGCGAGACGATCATATCGGGCACGCGCACGCCAGACACGATACGGTGCGAGGAGTGAGGCATCCTTTCGGGCGTGCCGAAGCCGACAAACAGGCCGACGGAAGCGCTCTCGACATGGGGCATCTCAACTATACCGATCCCGCGAATTTCGAGTCTGCCGGCGATCGTTGCCGGTGGACTTGCGATCAGCCCGGAGGCGGTTGGCGTCAATACCGTATAGTCATCGCTGACGAGGATCGCGCCGCGATCGATCAGACGCAGCGCGAGATCAGACTTGCCGGTGCCCGAGGCTCCGGCAATCACCACGCCAATTCCTCGCATCGCAACACAGGTAGCGTGAAGAGTGATCGGCTGTTCCATGATGGTCCGGACCTTAAAATCGGCTGACTTGCTGAACGAGAACGGTTCGTGCCGAAGTAATCACCCGCAGCGAGGATAGTCGGTTTCAATGCCGAGCCAGAGCAGCGCTGCTTTGCGACGTAGACGTAGCTTAGCTTTGCGTCCCTCGCGCTTGCGCGCGCAAACCCATTCTTCTGTTCCAGCAACGCTCATGTGACCTTATCGACTCCGCACGAGTGGCAGGCGCACGACGAAGCGCGCGCCACCTAGTCGATCCTCGCGCGATTCGACCGCGATCGATCCTTGATGCCCCTCGACGATGGTCCGCGCAATGGCGAGACCAAGCCCGGAGTGCTTGCCAAACGCCTCGCTCTCGGGTCGGATCGATTGGAAGCGCCGGAAGATCTGGTCGCGCGCTTCCTCGGGTACCCCAGGGCCTTCGTCTTCGACGCGCACCACCAGTGCACCGTCCTCGCGTGCGGCGGCGATGCTGATCATCCCGTCTTCGGGCGAAAAGGAAATCGCGTTGTCGATTAGATTTTCGAATACCCGCTCCAGCCGTGCGCCTTCGCCCATCACCGTCTGGGCCTCCGTGGGGTCGCGGTCGAATCGCAGGCGGATGCCGTGGCCGATGCCGCGTTCTTCGCGCTGCGCGAGCAGCCCGGCGAGCATCACGCCGACATCGATGATCTCGAATTTGGCGCGGCTTAGTTGCGCATCGAGTCGGGAAGCTTCGGATATGTCGGTGATCAGCCGGTCGAGCCGCAGCACGTCATCGCGGACGATTGCGATCAGCCGCTTCTGGAGATCGGGGTCTTGGATCCGGTCAAGTCCGTCGACCGCGGAGCGTAGCGAGGCGAGTGGGTTCTTCATCTCGTGGGTCACGTCGGCGGCAAAGCTTTCGGTTGCGTCGATTCGCGCGCGCAGAGCCTGACTCATGTCGGAAAGGGCACGGGCGAGCAGCCCGATCTCGTCGCGGCGCGACGGGAGGCGCGGCACAACCACTTCACGCGCTCGCCCCAGCCGGACCCGCACCGCCGATCGCGCCAGCCGCCGCAATGGGCGGACAATGGTGCGCGCCAGAAACAGCGAGAGTAGGATTGAGACAATCGCGACGATGAACAGAACTACGCTCAACCGGAAACGTTCGACCCGCACTGTCTGGGTGATGTCGCGGGCGTTGACGGTGGTCATCACTACGCCCTCGGACCCGAGAGAGGCGGCGGCGGTGAGCACAGGCGTGCGATCTGGAGCACGCCATACCCGCGCAGAGACTCCGCCGGTCGCGCGCGCCGCCCGCACGTCAGGCCAAGCCATGCCCTTCTCCGCGCTCCGTTCGCGGTAGAGCGACGCGCGGCTTGCACCGACCACGGTGTCTATCATCGCGTCGAGCCATCGCGCAGCTTCCTGCTGCCAAGGCTCGCGATCGGGGTCCTGCAGTGTAAAATTGCGGACCCCGAGGGCGCGGCTGTCCGCGGTTAGCTTCCCCGCCGGGTCATAGAGCCGTATGCGCGCGCCGGTGTCGTGCGCCAATCGTCGGACCAGCGCGTCGCGATCGGCGGCGGGAACGGCGATGATCGCCTCGGACACGAGCCTCGCCTCGCGCCGCGCCTGATCGAGCCGATAGTCGACGATCCGCGAGCGGTAGGAATCGAGGTAAAAGAACCCGCCTGCTAGCAGCGCTAGGGCAAAAATGTTGACCGCCAGGATACGCGGCGTGAGCGACACGCGGCCCGACCAGCGCAGCGATAGCTCGCCGTCGTCACTCCTCGGAGAAGCGATAGCCGGCTCCATACAGAGTCTCGATCGCATCAAACTCGGGGTCGATCTCGCGGAACTTCCGCCGCACACGCTTGATGTGACTATCGATCGTGCGGTCGTCGACATAAATGTCGTCATGATACGCCGCATCCATCAGCTGGTTACGGGTGCGGACGATCCCGGGGCGCTGGGCAAGCGTCTCGAGGATCATAAACTCCGTCACGGTCAGTACCACGCCGGTGCCGCTCCAGGTTACCTTGTGCCGTGCCGGATCCATCACCAGTCGGCCTCGGGTGAGCGCTTCTGCGGTAGGTTCCTCGGTCTCACCGGGCGGCGTGGCGGCGAGCTCGGTGCGGCGCAGGATTGCGCGAACGCGGGCGATCAATAGCCGCTGTGAGAAGGGCTTGGAGATATAGTCGTCCGCACCCATTGCGAGACCCAGCGCCTCGTCTAGCTCATCATCTTTTGAGGTGAGGAAGATCACCGGCATTGCCGATTTCTCGCGCAGGCGGCGGAGCAATTCGAGTCCATCCATGCGCGGCATCTTGATGTCGAAGATCGCGAGATCGGGCGGATTGTCGATCAGCGCTTTTAGCGCGGTCTCGCCGTCTGAATAGACGCGGGTAACGAAACCCTCAGCCTGAAGGGCGATTGATACCGAAGTGAGGATATTCCGGTCGTCGTCGACGAGCGCGATCGAGGCCGTCATTGAGGACTTCGGGGGGCGGGTCGGGAAAGGGCCATGATCCCGACTAGCGTAAAGCACGGGCCGGCTCAATCTTGGTAACCGGTTACTTAGATTGACGGCCCGAAACATCCGCAAAAGTCAGTGGCAGGAAAGCGGCGTCGCACAAGCGGCGCTCACCCGTCGCGCCTTGCAGTGCTCTACAGAAAAGGATTTTCGTGACCAATCGCGCGCCAGCCTCATCCTAGCCGACCAAGGCATCGCCACCGCCGTCGACGTCCGATGGAATCTGCTCACCGCTCACTAGTCAAGCACGCCGTGCGCATAACGAGGGTTGGTTCGCCGCCAACGGACCATTGGTGGTGGACCAGCGAGCTCGCTTGGTACAATTTGTTCCTTCGCACCCTGCTCATGTCCCGAGGCTGCCGACCTACCTGGCTTGGCCCGGAGCATACGATCAACGACCTGCCGAGCTTTCGCATCGATGCGGCCCGTCACGGCTGTCGCACTGAAACGTTGATAGTGGTCAATTCCACCGACTAGTTGATCTTAATCGCGGCACCCAATGTGCCAGCGAGATGAAAAAGGGGGTTGTTCGGCCCGCTGAACCTGCTGCCCGCGCAAGGAATCATGTCGATGCACTGCAGGGCAAACATCGACCGAGACGGCGACACGGCGGTGTCCTTCGGCCTATCCGGAACCGGCAAGACGACGTTGTCCGCCTATGCCAGCCGCACGTTGATCGGCGACGACGAACATGGATGATCAGGCGAGTCGGTCATTACTTCGAGCGGTTGCAACGCCCAAGATGATCAACGTGTCTGCCGAGGCCAAACCGGAAATCTTCGACCAGCAAGCGATGCGGAACCGTGCTCGAAAATGTAGTGATGGTCGATCAGACCCGACAGCTCGACTTCCACGACAACACCTGGCGAGGAACAGCGGCGGCTCTTATCCGATCGGCTTCACCCCCAATGGCTCGGAGAAGAATCTCGGACCGGCGCCGAAGAACGTGATCTTCGCCCGATGCCTATGGCGCGCTGCCGCCGATCGCGCAATTGACCCCGGACTAGCGCTGTAGCATTTCCTCTGCGGCTACACCGCGCGGGTCGCGGGCACTGAGATTGGCGTTACCGAGCCCGACGTGACCTTTCGACCTGTTTCGGCGCGCCGTTCATGCCGCGCCATCCCTCATTTTACGGCAATCTGCTGAAAAGCTGGATCGCCAAAGGGCGGGGTAACGTGCTGGCTGGTCGACCCCGGTGGGATCGGCTCACGGATGCCGGTCAAAGCGACTCGCGCGCTGCTCAACGCGGCGCTCCACGGCAGTTGGACCATGCCGAGTTCCGCACCGATCCGAATTTCGGGTTCAAGGTACCGGCAGAAGTGGCTGGAGTTGACAGCCCGAGAATTTCGCCTGTTCGCGGACCATGCCGAGGAAGGCGTGCCCAGGCGGCAGCGGAGGCTTGCAGGTTTACCGAACCTACGTAAACAGCGTGGCGGCCTCAGTAATGGCGGCATAGATCTGGTCGAGGTCATCATCGCCGATGCAATAAGGCGGCATCACGTACACCGTATTGCCGAGCGGCCGTAGCAGCAGGTCGCGATCGCCGAAGAAGGCGAGCAAGCGGGGGCCGAGTTTGGAAAGGTAGCCGCCGCCGCCTTTAATCTCCAGCGCGGTGATCGTGCCGAGCGCGCGGGCGCCGCTTATTGCTGGATGGGCAGCCAGCGCATTCAGCCGGATCCGCTGTCGCGCCGCCAATGCCGCGATCCGCTCGCGTACCGGCTCCTCGTGCCAGATGGCCAGATTGGCGTTGGCGGCGGCGCAGGCGATCGGATTGGCGGTGTAGCTCGACGAGTGGAAGAAGGTGTGCGAGCGATCCTGCGAATAATGCGCTGCAAAAATCGCCTCGCTCGCTATCGTGACGGCAAGCGGAACCGCGCCGCCGGTGAGCCCTTTGGACAAGCACAATATGTCGGGCACCACATCGGCCTGCTCGCACGCGAGCAACGTGCCAGTGCGGCCCCAGCCGGTCATCACCTCGTCGGCTATGAACAGTACGTCGTGCTGAGCGCAGATCCGTCGCATCTCGGCGAGCACCCACGCTGGATAGATCAGCATCCCGCCCGCGCCGAGTATCAGCGGCTCCACGATGAAGGCGGCGGGATGTGCGGCGCAGGCACGCTCCAGCGCGTCCAGCGTCTGCTGCTCTGCTCCGGCGATCGGGAAGGGGATCGTGCCGACGTCGAACAGCAGCGGGGCATAGGCACGGTTGTATACGCCGCGCGCGCCGACCGACATCGCGCCGATCGTATCGCCGTGATAGCTGTGCTGCATCACCAGAATGCGTTCGCGCGGCTCGCCGCGATTCTGCCAATAGCCAAGCGCCATCTTCAATGCGACCTCGACGCTAGTCGAGCCGGAGTCCGAGAAGAACACGCGGGTCAGCGCTGAGGGCAGGATCTCAACCAGTCCGCGCGCGAGTGTCTCGGCGGGCTCATGAGTCCAGCCGGCGAAGATGATCTGGTCGAGTTTTTGGGTCTGCTCGGCGATCGCAGCCATGATCCGCGGGTGGCGATGGCCGTGTGTCGTCACCCACCAGGATGAAATCGCGTCGACGATCCGCCGGCCGTCGGCGGTGTACAGGGCGGCGCCCTCGGCATGGGAGACCAGCGGGATCGGCGCGCCCAGGGCGTGCTGGGTGAAAGGATGCCAGATCGGTGAGATCACGCAAATTGCTCCAAATCGAAGTTTTTAGCGAAAGCGACGGCGAGCGTGTTCGCATCGAGCGGATCGAGCCGCGGCAACCGGCCGAGTCGCGCGACGCCGCCGATCTCGGCGATGATTGCTTCGCTGTCCTCGACCGGATCGCCGACAAAGGCGATGCCAAGGATCGACACGCCGCGCCCGCGCAACGCCTCGATCGACATCAGGCTGTGGTTGATCGTGCCGAGCCCGGTGCGCGCGACCAATACCACCGGATGCTCCCAGCGCGCGAACAGGTCGGCGTAGAGAAGTCTGCGGGTCACCGGCACCAGCGCGCCGCCGGCGCCCTCGACGATCAGCCGACCTTCGACGACTGGAGGGGTGAGGCGATCGATATCGATAGTCACCTCATCGATTTCCGCGGCGAGGTGTGGTGAGCAGGGCGTGGCGAACCGATAGGCTTCGGGCAAAACATGCCGTACGCCTAGCGCTGCGACGGTGGCGGCGTCGCCGCCACCGTCGGTGCCGGCCTGGATCGGCTTCCAATAGAACGCATCTAGAGCTGCGGCGAGCCCGGCGGCGAACACGGTCTTGCCGATATCGGTATCGGTGCCGGTAACGACGATTGTCATCGCAGCACTTCGTCCAGCGCGCCGGCTAACGCTTCGACATCGGCCGGCGTCGCGTTCAGGGTCAGCGACAGCCGCAACCGCGAGGTGCCCGCCGGCACGGTTGGGGGGCGGATGCCGCGAACGTCGAACCCGGCCGACTGCAAAGCCGCAGCGACCCGCATTGTCCTGGCATCCTCGCCGAGCACCAGCGGCAGGATCTGTGAACCCGTCGGCTCGACGCCGTGCGGTGCGAGCAGGTGCTCCGCGGTGGCGATCAGTTCCCGGAGCCGGTCGCGCCGCTCGGGTTCGTCGGTCAGGATTCGCAAGCTCGCCCGCACCGCGTTCGCCATCAGCGGGGAAGGCGCGGTAGAGAAGATGAACCCGCGACCGCGATTGACCAGGAAATCGCGCAATACCGTGGGGGCGCAGACCAAGGCGCCCTCGCACCCCATCGCCTTACCGCAGGTACGAAGTGTGACGACATTTTCGCGACCGTCGAGACGGTCGGCGAGTCCGCGGCCGTCGCGCCCGAACACCCCGGTCGCGTGGGCCTCATCGATCAGAAGTATCGCATCGTGGCGGTCTGCAATCTCGGCCAGGGCAGCGAGCGGCGCCTGATCCCCATCCATGCTATAGAGGCTCTCGACCGCGATCCATGCCTGGCCGATGCCGCCGGCGTTGCGCCAATCAGCGATCGCTTGGTCGAAGGCGTCGGCATCATTATGCGGCACCGATACGCGCTCGGCGCGGCCAATCCGCATTCCTTCGTGCGCGCTGGCGTGAATGAGCGCGTCGTGAACGATCAGGTCGCCGCGCTGCGGCAACGTGGAAAACAACGTCGCGTTGGCGGCAAACCCGCTTGCGAAGAACAAAGCGCTTTCGGTACCAAAGAAAACGGCCGCTTCCGTCTCGAGTGCTTCATGCTCGGGATCGTTGCCGCGCAGCAGGCGCGACCCGCCCGAACCGATAGACACGCCGTTTGCCAGCGCCTCGGCCACCGCTTTTCGCAGCCGCGACGAGGAGGCGAGTCCCAGATAGTCATTAGAGGCGAAATCCAGGCCACGGCGCGGGATCAGCGTTCGGAGTCGGTCGCGCGCGGCGAGCGCCGCGAGATCGTCATGCTGGGCTTGGAAATGCATCGGGTCCGCCTAGAACCACTCCGGCGCAAAAGCCATTCCTATGGCGCCGCGCGGAGGTGTGCGATCAGTGAGCGCGCCAGCCCGGTCTTGCCGACCGACGGTGAGACGCAGATCCGCATCTGTCGCGTCGCCCAGGGGTTGGACAACGGTATCACGTCAAGCGCCATCGATGCGGCAAAGCTGCGCGCGGCGATCTCGGGTAGCACGCCGAGCCCGAATCCTGCCTCGACCATCCGGCACACCCCGTCGAAGCTGCGCACCTGCATCCGCAATCGCAGGATGCGATCAGCCTTGGCCGCTTCCTCGAGCAGGGTGTGGGTCAGCGAGGTGCTGCTGACCAGTCCGACAAACTCGCGATCCTGCACCTCCTCGAAGGCGATCTCCTCGCAAGCCGCAAAACTGCCGCGCGGGGCGAGCAGCGCAAGCCGATCCTGGCGGTAGGGATAGGTTTCAAGCGAATCGTCGTCAGCGATCTCGAGGACGATGCCGAGGTCGGCACGGTCGGCACGAACCGCCTCGACGATCTCGCCGCTCATATTCTCTTCCAGTTCGAGCCGCACGTCGGGGCGCGCCGCCGCATAAGAGGCGAGATCGCCTGGCAGGAACTGGATGATCGCCGACGGATTGGTCTGTATGCGGATGGTCCCGCGCATGCCCCCGGCGAAGTCTGCCATCTCGCCGTCGATCGCCCGCGCCTGGGCGAGCAGCGACCGCGCACTTTCGAGCAGTGCGGTTCCCGCCGGTGTGAGGCTCAGTCCTTGGCGGCTGCGATAAAATAGCCGCACCCCGAACCGTTCCTCCATCAGCGCGATCCGGCGTGAGGCCGCGGCGATTGCGAGGTTGGATTGCTTGGCGGCCTCGCCGAGTCGCCCGCATTCCGCGGCGCGGACGAACACGCGTAATGTCACCAGATCATGCAGCAAGCGACGTTCCTTTCGTTATGGTCCATAGCAGCATGTTCGCCATTTGCGAAACCAGCCTTGTCCAAACGGCGATATCCCTCACCGCTGACGGCAGTAATCGGCCTTCCAAGCGCTTCATCCCGAGAGCGTAATAAATAATTTGCGAAATGGAGCGGACCTGATGGAATCCAAGCGTTTTTCTCTGACTACCCTTTGCCTGCCCCTGGCGGCAGCTGCTGCGACTGTCGTTGCGATGCCGGCGCACGCCCAGGCGATTGATGCAGGCGATTACGTGCCGGCACCTCCAGGCACCAACCTGGCCCTGGTCTATCTGCAATATGGCCACTCGGGCGCGATCTATTCCAAGGGTCAGAAGGTCGATGACAAGGCCGAACTCGATTCCGAGATCGGTATCCTGCGTTATGTCGGCTTCACTAAGGTGGCGGGCATGACGCTCGATTACCAAATTCTACAGCCTTACGGCAGAATCTCGGGTGGCGGGTCGACCGCAGCGCTCGGCAACACGAGCGGTTTTGCCGATACGATCCTGGTCAGCACGCTCTGGGTTCACAACGACCCGTCGAGCAAATCCTATCTCGGCATCACCCCATATCTGTATCTGCCGACCGGCAATTATAACCGCACTCAAGCGCTCAACCTCGGCGAGCATCGCTGGAAGGGATCGATGCAGGCGGTGTATTCGCAGGGCTTCGGCGAACATTTCGTCGCCGAACTGGCCGGAGATGCGATGATCTATGGCAAGAACGATGAAGCCGCCGGTGGCGCGCTGACGCAAAAGGCGCAGTACCGCGTGCAGGGCTTCGCGCGCTATCTGATCGACCCGAAGAACGAGCTCAACGTGCGGTTGATGTACGTGACCGGCGGCGAGACCAAAATCGCGGGAATTGACCAGAATAACGTTACCAAGACGCTCTCGGTGCTGGGCACATG
>Ga0233335_1000027_pt1 | contig 68229 bp, 65 predicted proteins | sample GEONDECOMP222_FD_180695 | JGI IMG/M metagenome (GOLD analysis project Ga0233335, IMG submission 180695) | Leaf litter microbial communities from Shasta-Trinity National Forest, California, United States - GEON-DECOMP-222 | ecosystem: Environmental > Terrestrial > Plant litter > Unclassified... | reverse complement strand
ACGTCACGGGCTATCGCTTGCGCTACGCGAGCTACAAGCTCGACCCCCTGCTGCAGGCCGCGCACGCCGCTGCACCTTGGGCGACGATCTGGGATGATCACGAAGTCGCCAACGATTATGCCGACCAGCGGGACCAGACCAACAGCGACCCCGTCGCCTTCCTGCGTCGCCGCGCCGCTGCGTACCAAGTCTATTGGGAGCATATGCCGCTGCGCGCTATTGCGCATCCTTCCGGCCCGTCAGCGAAGATCTATCGCACTCTCGACTGGGGCGATCTCGCCCAATTCCAGTTGATCGACGACCGCCAGTATCGTGGCAGCCGCGCCTGCCAGCGCGCCGCGCTGCCCGACGGCCGGTTGCCGTATGATTCCTTGATGCTTGATTGCCCGCAGCGCCACGATTCATCGCGGACCATGCTCGGCAGCACCCAGGAGACTTGGCTGCTCGACGCGCTAGGCTCGACCAAGGCGCAGTGGAATATGCTTGCCCAGCAGACGCTGATGGTCCCGTTCGCCTCGATCAGCGAAAAGACCCCGAATCTCGGCGCGGTGATGCACTCCGCCGACCGTTGGGAAGGCTATCCGGCAGCACGCGACCGCATCTTCCGGTGCTGGAGCCAGACACGCACGCCCAATCCGATCGTGCTGAGCGGCGACGTCCATGTTTTTGTCACCGCCGACATCCGCCACCCGGACCGGCCCGATGGCGCACCTATCGCCACCGAATTTGCCGGCGGATCGCTGACCTCGCTCGAGCCGCATCCCTATTGGCAAGCGGAGGCCAAGGCCAATTCGGGGGTGCATTTCGCCGAGAATTTGGTGCGGGGCTATGCCCGAATGGACCTTACCACCAAGGGCTGCGACGTCGCCTACCGCGGACTGACGGACGCGCGCGATCCGGCTTCCGGAATCGCCAACATCGCACACTTTGCGATCGAGCCGGGCAAGGCAGGAATCGCCTGACCGGGCGCAACTGGGATGCCGTCACGGATCAACCTAAACGTGCGCGGATCGCCTCATCTCAGCCGCGGCCGGATCGCGACTGTCACAAATCCCTGCCAAGCGGACCTTTTTCACGAGGATAATCCCGTTGATCCTTCTTATGATCGCGACACTTGCCGCTGCGGGAACCGATCCGCACCCCGCCGCACCTCGCATGAACGACATCAGCGTGGTGGGCACGCACAACAGTTACAAATTGCCGATGCCGGCAGTGACGATAGCCAGGATCCGGGCCGTGGAGCCGGCGATGGCCGACGCGCTCGATTACGGCCACCGGCCGCTCGTCGAGCAACTCGATGCCGGTGCGCGTCAGCTCGAAATCGATGTCAATTATGACCCGGCTGGTGGCCATTACGCGCGTGGATCGAGCGATCTCAAGCTGAAGAGACCCGGCTTCAAGGTGCTGCATATCCCCGGCATCGACAATTCGAGCAGTTGCGTGCTGTTGGTCGAATGCCTGCGTCTCGTCCGCGGCTGGTCGGACGCGCATCCCGGCCATGTGCCGATCATGCTGATGTTCAATGCCAAGGACGAGCAGAATGCCGCGCGCGGCGGGATCGACGCCCTTCCCTTCACCGAAGCCGCCTATAACGCGCTAGACGCCGAAATCCGCTCTGTGCTGTCGCCCGACAAATTGATCGTACCCGACGAAGTCCAAGGCAGATACCCGACGCTGCGCGACGCCGTAATCGCTGACAATTGGCCGACGCTGGACAAGGCCCGCGGACGTTTCCTGTTCGCGCTCGACGAAACGCCCGTCAAGGTGGCCGTATATCGCGGGGCGCGGCAATCGCTCGAGGGCCGGGTCTTCTTCATCAATACCGACGAGGCTTCACCGGCTGCCGCCTATCTGACGCTCAACGATCCCGTGAAGGATGGCGCGCGGATCAAGCGTGACGTCGCGCTGGGCTTTCTTGTGCGCACCCGTGCCGACGCCAACACGCGTGAGGCCCGCATCAATGACACCGTACCGCGCGATGCAGCACTCGCCGGTGGCGCGCAATATGTCTCAACCGACTATCTGTGGGCCGATCCGCGCTTCCTCGGAAACTATACCGTGCACCTGCCGGGCAAGGCAGTAGCGCGCTGCAACCCGGTGCGTAAGCCTGCTGGCTGTGACGATGCCACCCTGGAAGCAGCACGATGATGCGGTGAGGTGGTAACCGCGTTCGACCGTGACCTGTCATGCGCCGTGCGATAAAGCCTGCCCGTGCAAGACAATGAATCCGCCAACTCGGAAGGTGTCAGCAGCGAGGCGATCGTCGACGCAGCACTAGACATCATCGTCCGCCACGGACTGTCGGGGTTGACGCTGCGGCCCTTGGCATCGAGCCTCGGCGTCAGCGTGGCGGCGATCTCGACGCGGATGGGCGCAAAAGAGCGACTGATCGATCGCGTCGTCACCATAGCGGCGCGCCGCGACCAGCATTTCTTCGACCGGTGGCTGGGGCTCGCATCGCGGGTGGACCCGATCGACCCTGTCGAACGCGCCGCACTTGCCGATCTCGCGTTCCGCGAGTGGATCACCGCGGAGCGGCGCCAGGCGACCTTCCTGATCGAACTGGTCCATGATCGCGCGCTTCAAGATGCTCCTTCACCCCCACTGGATCACTGGTTGACCAGCGCGAGCGCTTTCTGGTCCATGCTACTATTCGGCTCCCCGGCGCTCGCGGACCTGGCGCTGGGCTATGTCCTCGACGAAGCCGGCTTCGCACTTGGCGCAGAAGATGACCCGACCTATGCGCTCTTGCGGGTACTATGCCTACAGCGCTTCGCCGCCGGGCTGCTCGTTCGCACAGACCGGGTGGATCCCGCGACAGCAATTCCGCGGTTGATCGCGGCGCTCGAGCCGGACGACCTGCCCATCTCCACCACCAATGGCCCCAAACGCCAGCGGATCGCCGACAGCGCCGGAGAGATCATCGTCTCGCAAGGTATGGAAGCGGTCACCCACCGCTCGGCCGCGCTGGCGGCCGGCGTTCCGGCGTCGACCGTCGTCTACTTTTTCGGCGCACGTGCAGCGCTGGTCATAGCAGGCCTGCACGCGGTGATCGCGCGCTTCCACGGCATGCGGGACCGCGCGCGCGCGGCGAATGCCGCGCCCGCCGACGACGACGAAACGCGCGATCTGGTCAAGGCGACCTCCATGATCGCTCTCGCCAGTACGCGCGAGCCCAGCCTTCTGCCCTATGCCATCGACATGCGACGGCGACGTGGTGAAAACATCCGCTCAAGCGACTTGGCGTGGCTCGGCTTCGACACCGACGCCGGCTTCGATCGCGCAGCGGCGCAGGTGATCTCGATCGCGCTATTCGGGATGCGGATGGTGGCAATGGCACGCAAACTGCCCGAACGTGCGCATTATCGAAAAGCATTTGCAGCCGTCGAAGCCTGGAGCGCCGTCACGACCCGCTGAACTGTCATCGAACTGGCACACAGCGTGCCTATGCGACCTCGTGGAACGTTCAATGGTATGGACATACCAGCTACGACAAGCGGGTAACGCAACCCGCCCACAGCCGGATCGAACATTGCAATTACTGAACAAATGTAATTTTACTGTCATCGATCGTCCCTAGGGAACCGCCAAGCCTGCCGCCACACTGGCGGCATTTTGGGGAATTCACCTTGAAGATCGATAAATTTGCCCGCCTGATGACGGGCACAGCGTTGCTTCTCTTGGCGAGCATATTCACTGAACAAGCGTCTGCGCAAACCACAACATGGCCGACAGCGAACCACGCCGCAGCCACCGAGACCGAGGGCTTGACCGAGGTCTTGGTCACTGCGCAGCGCCGCCAAGAAAAAGCCCAGTCGGTACCGATCTCGATCACCTCGGTCAGCGGCGAGCAATTCGAAAAGACCGGGTATATAGCGCTGACTGACCTGCAATATGTCGTTCCAGGGGTTCAGTATAACCCGACGCAGGGCGCCGCCTTCCAGATCCGCGGCGTCGGCAGCAGCTCGTTTGACCTGTCCAACGCCAAGTCGGTCAACGTGGTAGTCGACGACGTTGTCATGGACAATCAGCGCGACAATGGCCTGATCGGCCTGACCGACGTCGCCCGCGTCGACGTGTTGATGGGTCCGCAGGGCACGCTGTTCGGCAAGAATTCGACTTCGGGCGTGATTTCGCTCACCACCAATAACCCCGAGATCGGCAAGCTCACCGGCAATTTCTACGGTAGCTACGGCGAGCGCAACGACCGCATCGTCAACGGCACGGTCAACCTGCCGCTCGGAGAGAATGCCGCGTTACGCGTGTCGGCGTTCGAGCAGGGCCAGGACGGCGCTGGCCGCTACGTCACGATCAACCGCAACCTTAACCGCGTCGACGAATATGGAGTGCGCGCGAAACTGCTCTACAAACCGACTGACAGGGTCGAGTTCATCCTCGCGGGCGAATATACCCGCCATTACGACACCTCGGTGCGCACTCCGGTTGGCGGCCCGGCCGGCTCCGTCTTCGCCCCATCGGCCGCGATCACCGCGCAGATGGCGGCGCTGGGCGTGGTTGCGAGTGAGAAGAACACGAGCACCGCAGACAGCTATCTCGGGTCGATCGGCATGACCAATAAGGGCGGGTCGCTGCACGCCACTTACGAAATTGGCGACGCGACGCTGACCTCCATCGCCGCCTATCGTGAAACGGTGTATGACAACGACACGCCCGCAGATCTGCTGCCGGCCAACGTCAATGCCTACCTGCCGTTCAATATGGGCCGACTGAACTCGAGCAAGTTCAGCGAGGAAATTCATCTTGCCTCGCCAACCGGGCGCTTCTTTGAATATCTTGTAGGCGGTTTCTACAACAAGCTAAAAGCCACCCAGGCGCAGCTGCAGTGGGGGCCGCTCGGCGCGCCCGCCTTCTCCGCGACAGGCGTAGGCGTTCCAACGCTCTACGCGCAGACCGGTGCCAATGATCCGGTGACGGGTGCGCTGCTCGGCAATACTGTCCGCTTCCGCTCAAGCAACGAAACCGCCGCGGTGTTCGGTCAGACCAAGTTCACCTTCACTCGCCAGTTAAGCCTAACGCTCGGCGGCCGCTACAATTACGACTGGACCGGCCAGACGATCAGCTATTTCAACACTGATCCGGTAGCGATCACCGGTTATTCGCCGAATTTCGTCGCCACTAGCCCGGCGCCGACCGCCGACTTCCGTGACGGATCGAGGAACGCCGGGCACTTTACCTACCGCATCGCGCCACAGTTCACGATCAATCCCGACGTGATGGTCTATGCGACCTATTCGACCGGCTACAAGCCCGGCGGCATCGCCTTCGTCGGCAATAAATATGATCCATATAATGCGGAGACGGTGAAGAGCTGGGAAGCGGGCATCAAGTCCGAATTTCTTAATCGTCGTGTGCGGCTGAACTTCGACCTGTATACGTCGAGCTACACCGACTTTCAGGCGACGATCCTGACGCCGGTCAGCACCGGCATCGGCGGCTTCATCCTTGCGTCTGCGATCGGCAATGCGCCGGGCCTGCGTTCGCGCGGTTTCGAAGCCTCGCTCGCGGTCAAGCCGATGCGAAACTTCACACTCGGCGGCGCTGTGACCTTCAACGACTCTAAGTTCACTGATTACGTCGCGAGCCCGACTGCTAATTACACCGGCACCCGCCTGACTAACGCCCCGCGCTGGTCGTTTACCGCCAACGCCGATTACGCCACCGAGATCTCGTCGAGCCTGAAGGTCAAGGCCCATATTGACTATGCCTATCGTAGCAGTACGCAGACCGTCACCGGGGCGCTGCTCGGCAACTGGACCGCCGCGGCGGTTCAGAATGCCGACGGCACCACGACGCCCAATGCCAGCTATTCGTTCATTCCTGCCTACGGCCTGGTCAACACCCGCCTCAGCCTCGGCAAGATCAACGATTCGGTCGAGTTCGGCATCTATGCGCGCAACCTCTTCAACACCTATTTCTCGACCGGGTACCAGATCTATGGAACGCTCGGCCTACTGCATTACAGCACGCCCGACGCCTATCGAACCGTCGGTGGCTATCTGAAATTCAAATTCTGACGATCCGTCCGGCGGCTGGCATCGCTTGCCCCGCCGGACGATTCCCGACCGAAGGATTCCCCATGAAGAGACTTGCAATCAGCCTGGCCGTGACCTGTGCGGTGTCTGCGCTAGCCGCCGCCGGGGCCAAGGAACGCGCGTCCGGCCCCCTGCTCAATCAGATTCAGGTGGTGGGCACGCACAACAGCTATTCGCAAGGCGTCGACCCACACCTCATGGCCATGGCAGAAGCGGCGATCGGGCCGCGGCTTGCGACATTCGGCGATAAGCTCACCGGCGACGCGAAAAGCGCCTGGCTAGAATATCACCCTAATCCCGGCAGCCTGAGCCAGGGTCTGAACTACAGCTTCCCCTCGCTTCCCGCTCAGCTCGATGCAGGGATGCGCAGCCTGGAAATCGACATCAACAATGACCCCGAAGGCGGCCGTTACGCGCATCCCGCAGGCTATGCCGCACTGCGCGCCAAGGGTATTTCCGATGCCAACCTCCTATCGCGCGACACAGCCGACATGGACAGGCCCGGCCTCAAGGTCTTTCACATCGCCGACTTCGACGTGCGCTCGAGTTGCAACCTGTTCCGCACCTGTCTCAGCCAGTTGCGCGCCTGGTCTAACGCACATCCGGACCATGAGCCGATCTTCATCCTCGTCGAGGCCAAGAGCGATCCGTTACCGATCTTCTCGAACGCGACCGCACCTCTGCCGTTCGATCGCCGGGCGTTCGAGGAAATGGACACATCGATCTTCGACGTGATCGGTCGCGACCATCTGGTGACGCCCGACCAAGTGCGCGGCAGCTACCCGACGCTCAAGGCTGGCGTGCGGGCGCACCATTGGCCTACGCTGAACGCTGCGCGCGGCAAATTCGTGTTCCTGCTCCTGACCGCGCTCGATCCGGTCGCGCTGGCGGCCTATCACGAGGGCCATCCCAATCTGGAAGGCCGCGCGGCCTTCCTGCGGGCGAGCCCCGGCGACAGCTATGCAGCCTTCCTGCTGATGGACAATGCAACAATGCGTGCCAAGGAAATCCCGGAGCGGGTTTCGCAGGGCTATCTGGTGCGCGCACGCGCCGACATCGAGACATACGAGGCCCGGATCAACGATCCCACGCGAGCGAACCAGGCGTTCCGCAGCGGGGCGCAGATCGTATCAACCGATTTTTACAAGCCTGGCAATGCCTATGGAACACCCTACGTCGTTCGCCTTCCCGGCGGCAGCGCCGCGCGCTGCAATCCGGTGAATGCACCGAGAGACTGTGCATTGCCGCACTAACCGTCGCCAATTCTTTCGCGCATCTCTGCTCAAGCGGATCGCCGGAGCAGCCGCGTACGAGCTTTCCTCTAGCTCTTTCTGTTGATGACGCGCGCGGACCTTTGCCTGCGTGCGCCACCAACGCACCTCCAATCATATGACAAACATCTTTTACTTAATTGATGCCTATATTTCCGTATCTTAGCTGAATATATAATGACTCTGTCAAGATCTTCTTATAGCCAATTTCGATCCGATCGAGATATGTCGGCCGTGTATAGCCACACGCTCTACTGCGATACATGATTCCCCTTTCTCTTCATCGTACCCGATTCGATCATTACTAAAAGCGAATGCTTGTCACCTGGGCGTCCTCCGCATATTCTCATCCGCGGAGCCTGCTGCCGATGATCGAAGACACCGCGCTGCTTGCGCCGCCACTTCCCCTAGACGCCGATGCCCGCCAACGGCTCGCCGAGTTTTTGGCCGGCGCAGCAGCAGCCGGGATCCGCGCCTTCGACGGAGAACTTGATCGGTCAATCCTCTTCGCGGTCGTCGCCCGGCGCAGCGAAGCGCTGGCGCCGCCCGGCATCACCACCGTACACGGCGGTCGCGCCCATACGATTACGATCAACGCGCTCGCCGCCTCGCTGGCACGCCCGTTCGAGACGATCCGCCGCCACGTCAACGCGATGCTCGACGTCGGCCTGCTCGCTCGCGGCCCGCGCGGCATCTTTGTCCCCGACGGCGTTGTGTCGCGGCCGGTAATCGCCAGCCTTCTCGCGACCCAGCACGACCAGTTCGTCCGGCTGGTCGAGAAAATGGCGGCATCGGGTATCGCCCTCCCGGCCCCCCGCGCCCTTCCCTACGATCCCAGCGCTGGCACCGTCGCAGCACTAGATGCGCTTCTCGATGCGGTAGAATTCGGTGCCGCCCATTACGGATGCTGGCTCGAGATGGTGATTCTGGCCACAGTGGTTTGCGCCAACGATCTGGCGGCAGAAGACGATCCCGTGCCGGTGACAATCGTCGCGATCGCCCGCACGCTCGCCATGCCCTATTCGACCATCCGCCGACACGCCGAGGCGATGCTGCACGAAGGCGCACTGCTGCGCCGACGCGGCGGCGTCATCGCCGCAGAGGCCTGGCTCGCCCAGCCCGCGCTGGCCGTCGACAGCCGCACCCACGCCGATCATGTCCGACGGATCTTGACGCGACTGGCTAGTGCCGGCTTTCCATTCAACGCGCCGGCTCGTGCCTATCTCACAGGGCGCCCGGCACCGTTGATATTCACATCCCATGACGACCGGGAAGACGCGCGATGAAAATTCTGCGTATCCAGCGCCGATCGGCAAGGTTAACCTCCGGCTAACGGCGTTTTTCTACCTATCGATCGTTCGCGCGCACCGTTTACGGCTCCACTCTATTGTCACCGTCGACAAATTCTCATAGTTGGCACCGTCGGCAATGGACGGGAAGATGAACGAACACCAGCCGCGCATCTTTCCGCCTCCAGCACGAAATCGCGTCGCAACGCGCATTCTCGCTGAGATGCAGGCTAGCGCGTCGGTCGCCGGAATCCGGGCTTTCGACGGCGACCTCGACGGCTCGATCATTTACGGACTGCTGTTGCGCGAAGGTGGCGCGCTACCGGCGTTGGGCGCACGCGGCGCCGCGCCGGTCGCGACACCGCGTGCTGTCACCATCAACGTCCTAGCCGAACGCCTGCTACGCCCGTTTGAGACGGTGCGCCGCTATGCCAACCACCTGATTGACTTGGGGGTATGCCGGCGCACCGCCGGCGGCGTGATCGCGCTACCCGAGGCGACCGCCCGGCCGGCGGTCCGCACGCTATTGGTGACTCTGCACGACCTGTTGGTGCGACTGATCGAGGACATGGCGGGATTTGGCATGCCATTACCACCGGCGCGCCACGACCTGGCCTATGACCCACGTGTCGGGCTGACCGCCGCGCTCGACATGCTGCTGGCAGCGGTCGAGTATAGCGCACGGAACTATGCGAGCTGGTTCGAGATGGTACTGCTGGAGACGGTGATGTGTGCAAATGCCCGGCCGTTCACCTATGATATAGACATATCCATGACTTATCCCGATTATGCCACACCGGTGCCGGCGCGACTGCGGGCGCCGATCCGGATCGCCACTGCGGCGCGCACGCTGGGCATTCCCTATTCGACTGCACGCCGCCATGCCGAGGGAATGCTGGCCGATGGGCGTATGACCCGCACCTCCCGGGGGTTACTGGTGTCGGAAGCTTGGCTCGCCGGCCCCGCGTTGCTGGCCGACCGCGAGCAGAGTTCGGGCAAGTCCCGCGAAATCTTCGGCCGACTGGCGATGGGCGGCTTCCCGTTCGACACGCCCGCGCGGGCCTATGTCGCCGGGCGACCGCCGCTGCTGAAGTTCGTCTAGTTCCGCGATGTATGTCGGCCGCAGCTGAGCGCTTCGGCGATATGGATCCGGCGACGGTATCGGCGATAGCACCACCACCCGAAGCGTTCGCGTGTAGCGGTCCCCCAATCCGCTTCGCATCCGCCGTCTGGGCGAGCAGTTTGCGACCCGGCGCGTTGGGGGTAGCAACCGCCTCCCGCACCGTGCCTTCCGTCTCGGCATTGGCGCGGCGACGCGGGCCAATTCTTCGGTGGAGGACAGCAGCACCAGGTCGGCAGCCGACACCGGCTACACCTCATCGTGCAGCATGATCCAGTTGAGCCGCGAACTTAGCCGTCGCGTATTTCGCAGTTTTCTGCGGCATCAGGAAGCGCATGAGCAATTCGGATTATAGATTAGTCTATATCACAACAAGTCGTGTAGTTACACTATGATAATAAAATTACCCTGACCTGAGAACGATGGCGTATTCCATACACCCCCAACCGCCCCCCGCTTACACGAATGGGTTCTTCATTGATTTGCGAACCAGAACAGCGTTACCACCATGCACGTGGACGATTTTGACAACTTTGGCACTTTTGATAGCAGAGCCATCAAAATATTTGTCGGTGCGCTCGTCCTGAATTGTACCGATGGCCTGAAATTTGGATCGAGGCATCGCGTCGTCCACACCGCTACCCCGTGACTCCGAATGCTCTTGGCTCCGCTGCGCACAACGGTCGATCCTCCCTAGTGCGGGCCGCCCGAGGTTGGGGCCTAATCGACCCCGAATGGATAGGCCGAGGAACGGGCCGCATGGGACAGGCGACCGTTGGTCTACATTCACCGCCGGTGCGACAGGCCGAGCGCCGCGATCGCCGTGCGCCCGATCGCGGCTTTCGTCCGCTGCCTTGTAGGCGAGGCCGACGACGTTGCACGTGGGAGGCACTGGATCAGCATCACCGACACCTCGACAGCGCGCGCCTTCAGCCCCAGATTGGCCACCGTCGATACAGCCGCGATCATCAACGTCCTCCGAATTCAGAACGTTATGACACGAATGTGGGCTCGTTGGGATCCAAGTCTGTACCGTTATTCCAACGAAAGCTGAAATCTCCAGCGGCCAACTCACGATAGTACCCGCGCAAGCCCCGACCTCCGCTAGGCTTTCGCCCGAAAGGAATGCCTAACTCACATGTGATCACTGTTGTATTCCGCCACCACACCCCCCAGATGCGAGCCGTGCAGCACCGTCATCCCGCGATTCGAACCTGCGTATTCGCCCTCGGCGTCGTCCTGATCGTGCTGTCGCCGGTAGTGGGACTGCTGCCGGGGCCGGGCGGCATATTCGTATTCGCCGCGGGTCTCGCACTGGTGCTGCAGACCTCGAAATGGGCCAAGCGTCAGTTTGCGCGGTTCAAGCGCCGCTGGCCGCGGCTCGGCGGGATCGCCGATTTCGGGCTACGCCGGAAGAGCGCTCAGCGCCGCCGGGCGCGCGACAAGGCGTTGTCTAGAATTGACTCATAAGGGCTCTTCCCTTATGCGCGCCTCCAACGAGGCCGCCCCTGTGGCGGCCCTTTTACGTTTGAATTAGGGAATGAGCGATGAAGCGGACCTTTCAGCCGAGCAACCTGGTGCGTGCGCGCCGCCACGGTTTCCGCTCGCGGATGGCAACCCCGGGCGGTCGGACGGTAATCCGCAACCGCCGCAACCAGGGCCGCAAGAAGCTGTCGGCCTAGTAACACTGAGTATTCGTCGCGATTTCCTCGCGGCGAATGCGGGTAAGCGCGCGCCGATGCCGGGCTTTGTCCTGCTGGTGCGTGCGCGCAACGACGGTGATTCGCGGATGCGGATCGGGTATACCGTCACTAAAAAGATCGGCAACGCGGTCATCCGCAACCGGATGAAACGCCGGCTTCGGGCGCTTGCGCGCGAACTGCTGCCCGAGCGCGGCATTCGCGGTGCGGATCACGTGCTGATCGGACGCCAGGGCGGGATCGAGCGGGATTTTGGTCTGCTCCGTACCGAATTAACCAAGGCACTGGCGAAGATGTCGCGGTGAGCACGGCACGCTCTCGCAGGGCCACCGTCCCCTCCCCGTTCATCCTGAGCTCGTTCAAAGGACGTTCTTTCTTCTCCAACTTCGGACGAGAAAATCCGTGCTTCGACACGCTTGGCGCGAATGGGGACGGGATGTCTCAAGAGAGGCTGGGCCGATGATCGCCCGCCTCCTCATCCTCCTCGCCCGTGCGTGGCAACTCGGCCCTTCGGCCGTGCTCCCGCCGTCCTGCCGCTACGATCCTAGTTGTTCCGCCTATGCAATAGAGGCGGTAACCCGCTATGGCGCGGCAAAGGGCGGCTGGCTGGCGGTGAAACGCATCGCGCGGTGCCATCCATTCGGCGGCTACGGACCGGATCCGGTGCCATGAACCAATTCGGGGTTGCTAAGTGAATCAGGACAACAAGAATTTCGTGCTGTTCGCGGTCGTGGCGGTGCTGCTCCTGTTCGGCTGGCCGTTGGTCTCGAAGCGCATCTTTCCGCCCGCCGCGCCGCCGGTCACCCGGATCGCTGGAGGCAAGACCACCGTCGTCGCCAATCCCGCCGCGGCCAGCAACCCTGCCAAGACCCGCGACCGCACGATCGTGCTCGCCGAATCGCCGCGCGTCCGCATCAACACGCCAGCGCTGCAGGGCTCAATCAATCTCAAGGGAGCACGTCTCGATGACCTGACGCTGACCCGTTACAAGGAAACCGTCGCCAGAGATTCGCCGCCAATCCGATTGCTGTCGCCCTCGGGCAGTGCGAATGCCTATTTTGCTGGCTTCGGCTGGACCGGGGACGGACTGACCGTTCCCGGTCCTGACACGGTGTTCACCGCTAGCGCCACCGTGCTCGCGCCTGGCAAGCCGGTCGAGCTAAGCTGGACCAATCCGACCGGCCAGCGCTTCGTGCTGCGAATTGCGGTCGACGACAGCTTCATGTTCACCATCGAGCAGTCGGTACTCAATGCAGGCGCCGCACCGGTCTCCGCGCGCTCCTATGCGCTCGTCTCACGTTCGGGCGCCGGTACCGACGTAGACACCTGGACCAACCATGTCGGTCCGATCGGTGTCTTTGGCCACGGCGCAAATTACGACATCACCTACAAGAATCTGGCCGGCGCCGAGCCGAGCTTTTTTGGTAAGATCTTCGGCAGCGCAGCACATGCCGGCGACAATTACTACGATACCACAGGCGGCTGGGCGGGGTTTGGCGATCGCTTCTGGCTGGCCGCACTGATCCCGGCGCAGGGCGCCGCGGTTCATTCCGGTTTCCGCGCCGCGGCCGACGATACCTATCAGGCAGATGTTGCCAACACCCCCGTCGTGGTCCCACCAGGCAAGCAGGCGACTACCACCATGCGCCTGTTCGCTGGCGCTAAGGAGGTGAACACGCTCGACCGCTACGAGGAGCAGTTGCGCATCCCGCTGTTCCACAAGGCGATTGACTGGGGCTGGTTCGAAATTGTCGAAAAGCCAATCTTCAAGTATCTCGACTTCCTGTTCCGCATGGTCGGCAATTTCGGCGTGGCGATCATCTTGCTGACTGTCACAATCCGCGGACTGCTGTTCCCGATCGCCCAGCGTCAGTTCAAGTCGATGGCGACGATGAAAGCGATCCAGCCGCGGATGAAGGCGCTGCAGGAGAAGCACAAGGACGATAAGGTCCGCCAGCAGCAGGAGGTGATGGCGCTCTACAAGGCGGAGAAGGTCAATCCGCTCGCCGGCTGCCTGCCGACGTTCCTGCAGATCCCGATAATGTACGCGCTCTACAAGGTTTTGCTACTGACGATCGAGATGCGCCACCAGCCTTTCGTTCTGTGGATCAAGGATCTGTCGTCGCCCGATCCACTGACCCCGCTCAATCTGTTCGGCATCCTGCCCTTCACCCCGCCGCATCTGATCGCGATTGGCGTGGTGCCGATCTTGCTCGGCGCGTCGATGTTCTTCCAGTTCCGGCTCAACCCAGCGCCGATGGACGCGACCCAGAAGCAAGTGTTCGCCTTCCTCCCGTGGGTATTGATGTTCGTGATGGCCCCCTATGCGGTGGGCCTGCAGGTCTATTGGATTACCTCCAACTGCCTGACGATCCTCCAACAGAAACTACTGTACGCACGACATCCACAGCTCAAGACGCCGGTGACGAAATGAGTTTCGATGCAGAACAGCTAGAAACCGCGCGAAAAATCTTTGCAGGGCCGATCTCCTTCCTCAAATCGGCGCCGAGCCTGGAATTCTTGCCGGCGATGGACGTCAACGAAGTGGCCTTCGCCGGCCGCTCCAATGTTGGTAAATCGTCGTTGCTCAATGCGCTGACCGGACGCAACGGGCTTGCACGCACGTCGAACACCCCGGGGCGGACGCAGGAGCTCAACTTCTTCGAGGTCGGCACGCCGGCCGTGTTCCGCCTCGTCGACATGCCGGGCTATGGCTTCGCCAAGGCGCCCAAGGATGTCGTGAAGAAGTGGCGTTTCTTGATCAATGATTTCCTACGCGGGCGGCAGAGCCTGAAGCGCGCACTGGTTCTGATCGACGCGCGGCACGGCATTAAGGACGTGGATCGCGAGATCATGGAAATGCTAGACCGCGCGGCCGTCAGCTACCGGATCGTGCTGACCAAGGCCGATAAGATCAAGCCGACCGAGTTGGCCGACACCACCGAGATTCTGGCCGAGGAAGTGCGCAAGCGTCCAGCTGCACATCCGGAGATACTGGAGACGTCGAGCGAGACCGGCCTGGGAATCGCGGAATTACGCGCAGCGGTGCTGGAAGCCGTCAGCTAGACAGTTTCCACCCGACACCCTACCCGTCTCCTCCTACCGTCACCCCGGCAAAACCTGGGGTCTCCTGCCATCGGAGATGCCAGATTTCGCTGGATGACGGACTAAAATGAGGGTCGGAATGCTAAAGCTCATCATCGGCAACAAAGCCTATTCATCTTGGTCGCTGCGCGGCTGGCTCGCCTGCAAGCAATCTGGCCTCCCGTTTGAGGAAGCGGTCGTACCGCTTTACGACGAAGCTTGGGAAAAGCGCCGCGAAGGCGACGAATTCGCGCCCTCCTCGGGCAAGGTGCCGATCCTATGGGACGGCGATGTCGTTGTCTGGGACAGCTTGGCGATCATCGAGTTCCTCGCCGAGCGCGCCGGCCGCGACAAATTCTGGCCCGCCGACGAAGGCGCGCGCGCTATGGCGCGATCGATGGCGGCCGAGATGCACTCCGGCTTCTCCGCGCTACGCAAGAAGCATAGCATGAACATCCGCACGATCTTCCCCGTGCAGCGCCCCGACGACGATGTGCTCGCCGAACTTGAGCGGCTAATGGAGATCTGGGCACAGGCGCGCGCACGCTATGGCGGGGACGGCGACTTCTTGTTCGGGGAGTTCGGCGCGGCAGACATCATGTTCGCACCGGTCGTCACCCGGATCATCACCTATTCGCTGCCGGTCGCGCGCTTCGCCACCGCCTATATGGAGGCGGTGGTCAGCCACCCCTTCCTGCAGGACTGGATTGCCGCGGCGCAGGAAGAGGAATGGGTGATCGAGCGCTACGAAATGCCGGCACGAACTTGATATGACCGATGTCGTAGGACTGACCCAGGCTCTGCTCGCCGCGGAGAGCGTCACCCCAGCATGCGGGAGCGTGTTCGACGTGCTTGAACAGGCGCTAGCGCCGCTGGGCTTTACGGTAGACCGATTCACGGTCGGAGAGGCTCCTGACGGCCCGGTCGAAAATCTGCTCGCTGTCCGCGGCACGTCCGGCAGGCATTTCGCGTTCGCCGGGCATCTCGATGTCGTCCCCCCCGGTGGCGGCTGGACCAGCGACGCCTTCGCGCCCGAAATCCGCGGCGGATTGCTCTACGGCCGCGGTGCGGTAGACATGAAGGGCGCGATCGCAGCCTTCGTCGCGGCGGCCGAAGCCGCTACCGACGGCATTGTCTCACTGATTATCACCGGCGACGAGGAAGGTCCCGCCACCTATGGCACCCGAGCGCTGATCGATCGCATGGCCGCGCGCGGGTTAAAGCCCGACCTTTGCCTGGTCGGCGAGCCGACCTCCACCGCGCGGCTGGGCGACATGATCAAGATCGGCCGTCGCGGCTCGGTAAACCTTTGGATCACCGTTCCCGGCAGGCAGGGCCACGTCGCCTACCCGCATCTCGCTGACAATCCGATCCCGAAACTGGTCGCCATTCTCGTCGAGATCGAAGGACTCATGCTCGACACCGGAACCGACTGGTTCCAACCCTCGAACATCGAGATCACCGACCTGACCGTCGGCAATCCCGCCACCAACGTGATCCCAGCGCAGGCCAGCGCCCGGCTTAGCATCCGCTTCAACGATCTCCACACCGGCGAGGGGCTGGCACAGCGGATCGGTGAAATCGCGGAGCGCCACGCGCCCGGCACCAACGTGGTCACAAAGATCTCGGGTGAGGCATTCCTCACTCCGCCCGGTGCTTTCTCGACACTGATCGCGGAATCGATCGCGACGATCACCGGCGTCACCGCAGAACTCTCCACCACGGGCGGCACATCCGATGCACGCTTCCTGTCGAAACTGTGTCCCGTGGTCGAATTCGGTCTACTCAACGCGACCATGCACAAGCTCGACGAAGCGGTGGCGCTCGAAGATCTGCAGATGCTGGAGCGGATCTATGCGGAGATATTGAAGAGAGCGATGGCCTGATTTTCCATCATCCAGGTGTAAACTGAAGTCTCGTGCGGCTCCCGCCTCGCCCATGCCGCCTGAAATCCCGGCTTACTCTGGGATGACGTTAGGGACAAACTATCCCACCATCCGCTGCGGGTCTCCGCCACGCGACCAGCGGATAAACGCTTCCTCGTCCATCGGCTCAGCGATTGCATAGCCCTGGATTACGTCACAGCCGATCACGCGCAGCAGATCGGCCTGTGCCTGGGTCTCAATCCCCTCGCCCACCGCCTCGCAGCCCAAACCGTGGATTAGACCGACCACAGCATGCGCGATGTTACGCGCCTCGGGGCGCTCGGTAATATGCTCAATCAGGCCGCGGTCGAGCTTGATCCGGTCGACAGGCAGATCGCGTAGGCGGGTGAGATTGGAATAGCCGGTGCCGAAATCGTCGATCGCGATGGTGGCCCCGTCCTCGCGCAGCAGCGCGATCGCCTCGATCACATCATCGCTGCACTTCATCGCCAGCGATTCGGTGAGCTCAAGTTCGAGCAGCCGTGCGGGTGCATTGGCAGCCAACATCGCCTCGCGCAGCCGACGGAAGAAGCTGGCGTGGTCGAGCTGGCGCGGCGAAATGTTGATCGCCAGGCGCTGCTCAATGCCGATTCGGCCCCAGCGCGCAATCGTCTCGGCGACTTCGGCCACCACCCACTCGCCAATCTCGACGATCAGCCCGGTCTCCTCGGCCCGCTGGATGAAGCTTCCCGGCAGTTTCAGCCCCTCGGTTGGATGGCGCCACCGGATTAACGCCTCAGCGGCGACGATCCGGCCATCGGCCAGCGCGATCTGCGGCTGGAATACCAAGGTGAACTGTTTGGCCGTGATCGCCTCACGCAGATCTGCCTCGAGTTGCACGCGATCCGCAATCTCGGCCGCGAGCGCCTCGCTGAAATGCTCGACCCGGCCTCGGCCATTGCCCTTGGCATGGTACATGGCGGCATCTGCCGCACGCATCAGATCGTGTAGCGTGGCGCCTTGCAGGGGGCGCATTGCGATACCGATCGACGCGCCGATCTGGGTCTCAGTGCCGGCAAGGTCAAAACTCTCGCTGAGCGCAGCGAGCAGCGCATGGCCGATCCAGCTCGCTTCGTCCGCATCGTGCACCGTGGGGAAAAAGATCGTGAATTCGTCTCCCGCCAATCGTCCGATCAGCGGCGATGTCACCCGCGCCTCCGCCACCACCCGCTCGGAAACCGCGCGCAGCCGGTTGGCGACCATGCTCAACAGCATGTCGCCCATCGCATGACCCATAGTGTCGTTAACCGCCTTAAAGCGATCCAGATCAATGAAGAACAAGGCGGCAATCGCTTGTGCAGGCAGCGCCTCGAGCATCCGTTCGCACGACGCGCGAAAATTGGTACGGTTGGGCAGCGCCGTCACCGAATCAAACATCGCGAGCCGGTGGACGCTTTCGAGATTGACCGCGAGCTGGCGGAACAATTCTTCCATCGCGGCGGACAGTTGCGGTACGCATTCGCCGATTTCGGCAGGGATGCCGCTCTCGAGGTCACCGCGGGCGGCGCGTGACAGCCGCAGGATTGCTACGTCGATTGCCGAAGCAGTGCTGGCCAACGCGCGCTCAGCGCAGGCCCAGCACATCACGCCACAGACGATCGCTGCGATCACCGCGCGGGTCGCGCTCTGGCCGAAATCAAGGTCCGCGCGGGTGGTGGCGATCACCGCGAGGATGAACGCGACAGCGCCAGCGCAGATCGCAAACACGATCGCACGACTCTTGAGCGTTACACCGTCATTTGCGCTGAACATTCAGCCCCCAGAGGGAAGGCCGGAACTCCCCGGCTGGACGGGCAATCGATGCCAGCACGAGGTTAAAATTTTGGTCGGAAGCGCGGCGGCTAACCCATTTTGACAGATTAATTACTGGAGATCTTGGTTCGCCGCAGGATAATATAGAGCGCCCCTGCACCGCCGTGTCGGGGATGCGCACCGCGCACCGCAGCGATCCGGTCGGCATGACGCGAGCGCGCGAGCCAATCCGCCACTGCCGCGCGGATCGCGCCGCGTGCATGTGGCTGCTCGCTCTCCGGCCGGGGCGGCTTGCCGGTAATCAGCAGCAGCACCCGGTCGCCGCGGCGAATCGCGCGAGCAAGACCGTGGTCGAGCAAGGCATAGGCGGATTGCAAGGTGTGGCCGTGCAGATCGATCGTGCTGTCGGGAGAGACAGCGCCACGCGCGAGTTGCTTATCCCAGGAGCCGTCAAGGGTGTTAGTGCGGGGTTTCGGCGCGGCGAGAAAAAGCGGGACTCTAGGTACTGAAGCAGGAATGACCGGGGCGGGTCTAGACGCCACAGGTAACGGCCTGGCCCCTGCAAAACGGCCTGCGAGTGGGCGGACATCGTCGAGCACCCGATGCCAACTCAGCGATTCGACCGGCTTTGCTTCTACCGGCTGCTTGTGGACAGGGGCGAGCATGGCGATCGCCGCCGGTTTGACCCGCACGATCGTGCGCTCGGCCGCTGCCGGCCGAACATTGGCCATCACCCGCTGCCAGAGCAGCGCCTCGTCAGGGCTGAGCGGGCGTTCCGCCATTGCCCCATCCGCTCAGCTGCCCGTTTAGCCGTGCCGCCGTGCCGATCGGCAACAGCAGGAATGCGGTGCCATGCGCGGACATTCCGCCCGCCGTCGCGCGCGCGTCCTCACCCGCCCCCCAGAAGGTGTCGAAGCGATTCGCGCCCTTGATCGCGCCGCCAGTATCCTGCGCCACCCAGATGCCGGCAACGTCAGCGCGGTCCATCGACAGGAACACCGGTGCGCCAAGCGGCACGAACTTCACATCCGCGGCAACGCTGACCCCGCCGGTCACTGCCAACCCGAGCGCGCCGAGCGGCGAGCCCACGAGTTCGCGGAAAAAGACGAAGCTCTTATTCTCAGCCATAATCGCGCGGCCCTGCTCGGGATTGGCGCGCAGCCACGCCATGATCCCTTGCATCGACGATTGACCCGGCGCGAGCAGCCCGCGCGACTTCATCAACGCTCCGATGCCGGTGTAGTCTCGGCCATTCTGATCGGCATAGCCGATCCGCATCACCCCGCCGTCTGGCAACCGCAGCCGCCCCGAACCCTGCACCTGGAGGAAAAAAACCTCGACCGGGTCGGCTCCCCAAGCGAGGATCGGGGCGCGCGCCTGCAGTGCGCCAGCGTCAATCGCGCTACGGTCGTAATAAGGAATGAAATTACTGCCCTCGACCCGGCCGCGGATTTTCTTGGCCTTCAAATCAGCCGAGAAGGCGCCGAGGTCGACATCGACTAGATCCGCGGGACGGCCATAGATCGGCACCTCATAGCCGGGCTCGTGACGGCGCGAGCCGGCGATCTCCGGCTCGAAATAGCCCGTCGCATAGGCCTTGCCGTCGCCGATCTGCACCGCCTCGAGCCAGCGCGAAAAGAAGTCGCGGGCGTCGCCTGTATAGCTCGCGGCCGCGGCGCACGCCGGCTGCCAGTCGGCCCCGCGGGTGAGCCCAGATGTGTCGAGGCGGCGCATCAGCGAAGGGCAGCTCAACCGGAAGGCGATCAGCGCGCGCTCGGCGCTTTCACGCGTAAAGGGCAGCGACGACATCGGCGGGCCAAGCACAACCCCGGCTTGCACCGCACCGCCAGCGCCGACAATCGGTGCCACCGGCACGGCGCTCATGGGCGTCGCACCGAGCGGCGAGCGGGCAATATCGGGCCGCAACTGGCCCTGTGCCGGACGGCGAGCAGGCTCATATCCGACCGATCGCGGGGCCGAAACACAGGCGCCTAACAGCATAGCCAGCGCGAGCGTCGCCCGCGAACGCATGCCACTCATGCTCCGCGAGATCATGCTTCGTCGGTGTCGGCGAGCTTCCAGTTCGCGTCGCCGCTTTTGAGCGTACGCGCGAAGGTCCAGACGTCATGGGTCTCGACCGCATCGGTCATCGATCCGGCGATCATTACCCCCTCGGCATCGCGTGTAACCGACGCAATGTCAGCATCGAAGCGCACCGCGATCCGCGCATCGCGACCGTTCAGCGCAGCCTCAACGATCGTCGCCCGCTCGATTGCCACCAGACGGTTGTCGAGCACGTGTCCCAATTGCATCCGCATCGCGATCGCCTCGGCGAAGCTAGCGTGGACCTCATCCTCTGTTAGCCAAGCGAGGGTTTCCTCGTCGCCTTTCCAATAGGCCTCAAGGATCATCTTATAGGCGCTCTTTGATCCTTCGAGGAACTGGAGCGTGTCGAACGGTTCGACAGCAGCGATCGCGCGCAGGCCGGCCTGCGCCTTCACTTCGGCGGGAGTCAGCACGGCCTCGCGTGCCTCGGGCAGCAGCTCGACCGCGCGCGGCGAAGACGCCCCGGCGATCCGCTCCTCGGCGGGCTTAGGAAGCGCTTGTTCATGGCCCGTCTTTTTGCCAAGCACGGCATAGAGACGCATCGCCAGGAAACCCGCGATCATCGCAAGAAGAACGACGTAGAACACCAGGCCTCCGATCAGTTGCGACCCATATAGGCGGTTTGCGCGTCGCATTCAAATGTTCCGCCCCAACGCGCCAAATGTTGAATAGCTCCCCGCCCGCTGCTAGGCGCGCCCTTTCAGCGCGACGCACGCGCAACCCCGACGCAAACACTGACAACAAGGGACTTTCGATGAGCGAGCAGGACAATCCCGAGGGCTATGTCAATGGCGTCGACACCGCTCCGGTCGCGGGCGTGGTCTCACAATATGTGAAGGATCTCAGCTTCGAGAACCCGAACGCGCCTTCGATCTACCAGAATCCGGCTCAACCGGCGATTGACGTACAGTTCAACATCGCCGCCGCGCAGGTCGGCGACGGGCTGCACGAGGTCGAACTCAAGATTGAGGTAAAGGCGGTTGCGGACGACGAGACCGCGTTCATTGTCGACCTTACCTATGCCGGGCTGTTCGGCCTGCGCAATATCCCCGACGAGCATGTCCAGCCGTTCCTGCTCGGCGAAGCGCCGCGCATCCTGTTCCCGTTCGCGCGCCGGATCGTCGCCGACGCGGTCCGCGACGGCGGCTTCCCGCCGCTGATGCTTGAACCGATCGACTTCCAGGCGCTGTACATGCAGCAGTTGCAGGCGCAGGGCCTCGCCGGCCTCGAGAATCTCGGCCAGGCATGATGCAGACGGCCCGCCGACCATGATTCGTCGGGCCCCATCCTGCCTGGACGCTTTCGCTGGACCTTTGCCCAAGTCCGTCACGTTGGAACATATTCACAATGACGGAGGGGAGAGATTTGAGAAATCTGGCAGAGGTCTCGTCCTCGTAGGGAGGACAGAGCAGCCATGAACCTCGTCAAGTCCTTGGGCTCTGTTGGTGGCCTCACCCTGGTCAGCCGGGTGCTGGCCTTGCTGCGAGACTCGCTTGCCGCACGCTATGTCGGCGCGGGCTTCGCGTCCGACGCTTTCAACGGCGTCGCCTTCCGCCTGCCCAACATGTTCCGCGCGCTGTTCGCCGAGGGTGCCTTCTCCGCTGCGTTCATCCCGATGTTCAATCGCAAGGCAGCGGGCCCCGACGGGATCGTCGGCGGCTATGCGTTCGCGGAGCGTGCGCTGGCGGTGCTGTTGCCGGTGCTGGTGTTGTTCACTGCCGCGCTGCTGCTTGCTGCTTGGCCGATCACCTGGGCTCTGTCGGGCGGTTTCGCACGGCAGCACCCGACGCACGAGCAATTCGCCTTCGCGGTGATGCTGTCGCGCCTGACCCTGCCCTATCTGGCACTGATCTCGCTTGGATCGCTACTCGGCGGCATCCTCAATTCGCTCGACAAATTCTGGGTGAACGCAGCCGCACCGATTCTGCTCAATTTAGCGATGATTAGCGGGCTGTGGTTGTTCCACGGCGCCAACGAATATGAGACCGCGCGCGTGCAAGCGATGTCAGTCACCGCCGGCGGTGTGCTGCAATTGCTGTGGCTGATCTGGGCATGCCACCGCGCGGGGGTCGATATGCGGCTGCGGATGCCACGGCTCGACGCCGACGTGCGCGAAATGCTGCGGCTGATCGTCCCCGCAGCCGCTGGCGCAGGCGCGTCGCAGATCAATTTGCTGATCTCCACCTCGCTTGCCGGCAGCTTGCTAGCTTCGGGATCGATCACCTATATCTATTACGCTGATCGGCTGAACCAGCTTCCGCTCGGGCTGATCGGCATCGGCTTGGGCACGATTCTACTGCCGACGATCTCGAAGCTCCTGTCCTCGGGACAGGAGCAGGCGGCGATGGACACCCAGAATCGCGGGATCGAACTGGCCCTGTTCCTTACTTTGCCTGCGACGATGGCGTTCCTGGTCGCGGCTGAGCCGATCGTCCGCGGACTGTTCCAGTATGGCAAGTTCGACGCGATGGACGCACGCCGCTGTGGCTGGGCGCTGAGCGCTTTCTCGATCGGGCTGCCGTCCTACGTGCTCGTGAAGGTGCTGACACCCGGCTATTATGCGCGCGGCGACACCCGGACGCCGGTGCGCTTCGCGATGCTGTCGATCTTGGTCAACATTATCGGCAACCTTATCATGATCCCGCTGATCGGACATGTCGGACCGCCGCTCGCCACCGCGCTCGCCTCGACCGTCAACGTCGCGATGCTGTACCGCACACTGGCACGACGCGGACTGTTCGTCGCCGACCCGCAACTGCGGCGGCGCGTGCCCCGACTGGTCGGTGCCGCACTGCTAATGGGCGTGACCTTATTCGCGTTCGACCGAATGCTCGACCCATATCTCGGCGGACCGCTGGTGATCCGCTATGCCGCACTCGGCGTGATGGTCGGCGCAGGATCCGCCATCTATGTCGTGGCGTGCTTCGCCACCCGCGCCTATCGCATCGCCGACATCAAGGCGCTGCTACGGCGCCGGGCCACTATCTAGGAATACCCCATGCGCGTCGTCTCCGGCATCCAGCCCACCGGCAATCTCCACCTTGGCAACTATCTCGGGGCCATCAAGCAATGGGTAGCGATGCAGGATGCAATGCAGGCCAGTGACGACTGCCTGTTCTTCCTCGCCGATCTGCATGCGCTCAGCCAGCCAGTAGTACCCGCAGAGCTCGCCTCCAACACGGTCGAGATGGCAGCGACCCTGCTCGCCTGCGGGATCGACCCGGACCGCTCGATCCTATTCAATCAGGCGCGCGTCCCCGCGCACAGCGAATTGCAATGGCTGCTCGGCGGCACCGCCCGGATGGGGTGGCTGGGTCGCATGACCCAGTGGAAGGACAAGGCCGGCAAGTCGGGCGACAGCCAGAGCACCGCGCTGTTCACCTATCCAGTGCTCCAGGCCGCCGACATCTTGCTCTATAAAGCTAGCCACGTGCCGGTCGGTAACGACCAGAAGCAGCACCTGGAACTCGCGCGCGACATCGCCACTAAGTTCAACGCCGATTTCGGGGTAGAGTTATTCCCGCTGCCCGAGCCGCTGATCTCCGCGGCCGCACCGCGAATCATGAGCCTACGCGATGGCGGAGCCAAGATGTCCAAGTCTGACCCGTCGGAGGCGTCGCGAATCAACCTGATTGATTCGAACGACGTGATTGCGCAGAAATTCCGCAAGGCCAAGAGCGACCAGGACGTTCTGCCCGAGACGATGGCCGATCTGGAAGGCCGAGCGGAAGCCAAGAACCTCGTCACGATCTATGCCGCAATGGCAGACCGTACGCCGGACGATGTGCTGGCAGAATTTGCGGGACAAGGCTTCGGCAAGTTCAAACCGGCACTGGCCGATATTGCTGTGGCCACCTTGGGTCCGATCCGGCAACGGCTCACGCAGCTGCTCGACGATCGCGCGGCAGTCGCGGCAGCGTTGGTGGAGGGCGCGGAGAAGGCCAAGACAATGGCCGCGCCGACGTTGCTCGAGGCGCAGCGCACCGTAGGCCTACAAGTCTGAGGGTCACAGGCAGCCATTTCTCACTACGCTCTGCGCCAACCCCTCCTCTTTTTCGGACATCAGAGAACCGCGGAAGAAGATAGAGAAACGCGCAGAGGCGTACGACAGAGTGCGGGGCATGCCTGTCACACCCCGCCCACGCGGCAGGACTAGTCTGCGATAGAGCGATGTGGAGGCTCCGCCTCCACATGGTCGAAGTTGCGTCAGCCTTCCAGCTGATGCAGCAGCATCCGCACCGCGCCGTCGATCTCGCGGTCCGTATCGCGCAGTGTCTCGATCTTGCGCACAGCATGGATCACCGTCGAATGATCCCGGCCGCCAAATTTCCGCCCGATCTCAGGCAGGGAGCGCGTCGTCAGCCTTTTGGCCAGATACATGGCGATCTGCCGCGGCCGCGCCACCACGCGGGCGCGACGCGCCGAAATCAGATCGAGCGGCTTCAGCTCGAAATGCTGCGACACCGCCTTCTGGATTTCATCGATCGTTACCCGCCGCTGTGCGCCGCGCAGCAATTCGCCGAGCGTCGCGGTGGCGAAGTCGATGTCGATCGTGTCTCCGGTCAGCTGCGCATACGCCACGATTCGGTTGAGCGCCCCCTCTAGCTCACGAATGTTCGCCGTGATCCGGGTGGCCAGCAGTTCGAACACGTCCTCCGGCACCTTAGCGTCTGGCAGTTCGGCAAGCTTGCGCTCCAGCACCGCGCGGCGCAGCGCGAGATCGGGCGCCTTAATGTCGGCCACCAGCCCGCTCGACAACCGAGAGACGATCCGTCCTTCGATTCCGTCGAGTGCTTGCGGGCAGCGGTCTGCGCTGATCACGATGCGCTTGCCCGCACCCATGATCTCATTGACCGTATGAAAGAACTCTTCCTGAGTCGCGTCCTTGCCGGCGATGAACTGCAGATCGTCGATCATCAGCAGGTCCGCGCTACGCAGTCTTACCTTGAAGCTATGCGTGTCCTTTGCGCGCATCGCCGCGACGAACTCAAACATGAACCGCTCGGCCGACATGCAAATCACGCGCGCGGACGGCACAGCGCGCAGATAGGCGTGGCCGATCGCGTGCATCAAATGCGTCTTGCCCTGTCCGGTGCCACCGTGGAGGTACAACGGACTGAACCGTGGCACGCCCGGCTCGGCGAGCTGCCGCGCGGCGTTGAATGCGACCCGATTCGACGCATCGACCACGAACCGGCCGAAGGTAAAGCGAGCGTCCAGCACCGGGCGCTCGGCCAGGGCCTGAGTCCCCGGCTGTGCAGCGACGTCGACGACCAGCGGCTCAGGCGCAGCTTCGGGGGTAAACACCGCGGGCTCGGCACCAGCTATAGCGGTTTCAATCGCCACGGTGCGAATCTCGGGGAGGATTGCACGGAACTCGTGCTGGAGGCGATCCGCATAATGGTTGCGGACCCAATTGGTCATAAAAGCAGACGGCAGCGTCAGTTTGACGGAATCGGCTTCACCGGTGTGGACGAGCGCGATCGGCTTCAACCACTGGTCGAACAGCCGCGCACCGGCGGAGGCGCGCAAGTTGGTCCGCACGCGTCCCCACGCTTCCTGGACCGCATCGGCGTGCGCTACATTCCCGTATGAAACCGCCACGCGACACCTTCTCCCTGGCGCCGGGGACAAATCCCCCCACCCAAATTCAGCAGGCAGCATTGTCCGGTAGGCGGCATCCCCTCCGCCAGCGAACGCTGTCCTGTGTCTGAAGCCGGGGTGGCAGAATTGCCGTCCCGGCAGGGGCCTGATTACGAAGCGGAAGGGGAGTCGGGCAAGGCCTCGAACGTCACAATACCGAAATAAACGGGATTGACTTGGGGGGAGCCCAGGATTTGCGTCGTATTTCTTCTACTAGACTGTAATTGCTCGGTATTCGTTGAAAACTGGCATGAGAGTGTCACGCGAATCGTGCTGAATCCTCATTTTTCGAGAGACGGTCGTAGCCACCCGATTCGGGCACCCTAACCTGGGTTAAAAACCCACGCAAAAAGGCCCGCCGGAGAAATCCCCGGCGGGCCTTTTTCAGCCAATCCGCTTGAAGTGACTCAGGCGAGCGTGGCGACTCGCTTGGTCAGGCGCGCAAACTTACGGCTCGCGGTGTTCTTGTGCAGCACGCCCTTAGCGACGCCACGCGCCAGTTCCGGCTGTGCTGCGTGGAGTGCGGAGGCGGCAGCGGTCTTGTCGCCGGTCGCGAGTGCTGCTTCGACCTTCTTGATGAAGGTACGAATGCGCCCCACGCGGTTGCCGTTCACTTCGGCGCGACGTGCGTTGCGCCGGATGCGCTTCTTTGCCTGAGGCGTGTTCGCCATGAAGTCCTCGAATATCGTCAATGAAAAAGGGCTGGCGAGTCGAACCCGCAGCCCCGAAGGCGTTGCCCTTAGCGAGTCGCCCCTTTCGGGTCAACTAACGCTGGCAACGGGGACACCAGAAAGTGGAACGTCCGCCATCTGCATAGCGCTCCACCAAGCCGCCGCAAGTACAGAGCGCACCTTCACGGCCATAGACCCGCCACTGTTTCTGGAAATAGCCGAGTTCACCGTCCGGCTGAACGAAATCGCGCAGCGACGAGCCACCGGCGAGAATCGCGGATTCGAGCACCTCGCGAATCGCGACTACGAGCGACTTGAGTCGGGCGAGCGACACGGTGCCTGCCGCGCGCTTGGGCGAGATACCAGCCAGGAACAGCGCTTCGCAGACGTAGATGTTGCCGAGCCCGGCAACGATTCTCTGGTCTAGCAACAGGGCTTTGACCGAGGCCTGTCGCCCTTCGAATCGGGTCTTGAGATAGGCCGCTGTCAATTGCAGCCCGAGCGGCTCGGGGCCCATAAGCAGAAACGGCGGATAAGCGGCGATGTCGGCAGTCGGCCATAGGTCGACCGAGCCGAATCGCCGCGGATCGTTAAGCGCGACGGTGCGGCCGCCTTCGGTCACGAGAATTAGGTGATCGTGGGCCAGCGTTTCACTCGGATCGACCCGCCAGCGGCCGGACATGCCGAGGTGAAATACCATGCTGTCGCCGCGATCGGTTTCGATCATTCCGTATTTTGCACGCCGGGTAAGGCCGGTAATGGTTGCTCCAGTCATCCGCTGGCGCAGGTCGACCGGGAATGCCCGGCGCAGATCCAATCGCCGCGTCTCGACCGAGGCGAGCCGTTGGCCCTCCAGTACGGGCCGCAGCCCCCGGACGGTGGTCTCGACTTCAGGTAACTCGGGCATGACATACTCCGCACAACACGGCTTTGCTCTTAAGCGCGTGCCCGGCTAGAGCGCCACCATGAGCGATACAGTTTCCTTCGGCTATGAAGACGTCCCCCGCGAAGAGAAGGCCGCCCGCGTTGGTGGCGTCTTCAAAAGCGTGGCCCCTAGCTACGACCTGATGAACGATGCGATGTCCGGGGGCATGCATCGCCTCTGGAAGGATCGCTTCGTCCGCCGGGTGAAGCCACGTGAGGACGAGACGATCCTTGATATGGCCGGCGGCACCGGCGACATCGCCTTCCGCATGGAGCCCTCGCGCGCCAGCATCACCGTGGCAGACATCAATCCGGCGATGCTCGAGGTCGGCATCGAGCGCGCCCAGAAGCGTGGGATCGACGGCTTGGTGTGGACCGAGGCGAACGCCGAAACCCTTATCTTCCCCGACCGCTTCTTCGACGCCTATACGATCGCCTTCGGCATCCGAAACGTAACCGATATCCCGGCGGCGCTGCGCGAGGCGCACCGCGTGCTCAAGCGCGGCGGGCGTTTCTATTGCCTCGAATTTTCGACTACTCTGTGGCCCGGCTTCTCGCAGGTGTATGACGCTTATTCGCACAAGATGGTGCCCAAGCTCGGCAAGCTGTTGGCGCATGACGAGGACAGCTATCGCTATCTCATCGAATCAATCCGCCGCTTCCCGGACATGGATACGTTCAAGGGCATGATCGCTGAGGCCGGCTTTGTGCAGGCCAAAGCGGAGCCGATCCTGGGCGGGCTGGTGGCGATTCACAGCGGCTGGAAGATTTGAGCGCTTCAACGTGACCGCCGCCGCCACCCATATCTGGCGCCTCCTGAAATGGGGCAGGATCCTCGCGCGCCACGGAGCGCTGACCGGGATCGAGCGCGATCCCAACACCCCCACCCCGGTCCGCCGTCTGGCGCGAGTCGCGCGGATCGGCGCACGCGTGCCCAAGGTGCCGCGATATGCCGACGCCTTCCAGGCAATCGGGCCGGCCGCGATCAAGCTGGGGCAAACGCTTGCCACCCGCCCCGACATCGTTGGCGATGCAGCAGCCCACGATCTGATGCGGCTGCAAGACGCGCTTCCGCCACTGCCCTTCGCGCAGATCCGCGCGCAGATCGAGAAGAGCAGCGGCCGCACGCTCGAATCGATGTTCGCGAGCATCGACGAGGTGCCGGTCGGCGCCGCATCGATCGCGCAGGTCCATCGTGCAGTCACCACCGACGGTGCCGATGTCGCCGTCAAAGTCCAGCGCCCGGGGGTCGAGGCCGATTTTGTCCGTGCGATCGACACCTACCAATGGGCCGCGGCCCAGATCGAGGGCATGGGCGGCGAGATCGCGCGCCTGCGCCCGCGCCTGGTAATCGAGACTTTCAAGCGATGGACTTTTCGCGAGCTTGACTTCCGTCGTGAGGCGGCATCTGCCTCTGAACTGGCAGACGCGATGGAAGCCGAGCCCGGCTATCACGTGCCGAAAATCGACTGGCAGCGCACTACTGGCAAGATGCTGACGCTCGAGTGGATCGACGGCATCAAGCTCACCAATCGGGACGCACTGCTCGCAGCAGGCTATGATCTGCCACTGCTCGCGAGTACGCTGATCCACGCTTTCCTGCGTCAGGCGATCTCGGAAGGCTTCTTTCACGCAGACATGCACCAGGGCAATCTGTTCGCAGTGCCGGGCAACCGGATCGCGGCGATCGACTTCGGCATTATGGGCAGGATTGACCGGCGCGCGCGAACCTGGCTGGCCGAGATTCTTTACGGACTGATCACCGGCAATTACGCCCGCGTCGCCGAAATCCATTTCGAGGCGGGCTATGTGCCCGCACATCATAATGTCGCCGAGTTTGCGACCGCCTTGCGTGCGGTCGGCGAACCGATGCGCGGTCTGCCGGTGAAAGAGATGTCGATCGGCACAATGCTCGATGGCCTCTTCTCGATCACCCGCGACTTCGACATGCAGACCCAGCCGCATCTGCTGCTACTGCAAAAAACGATGGTAATGGTCGAGGGCGTGGCGACCGCGCTCGACCCAGATTTGAACATGTGGGAAGCGGCGGGGCCGTTCGTCGCGGAATGGATTCGCACCGAACTCGGGCCAGAGGCCAAGCTCGCCGACCGCCTGATCACCGATTTCCGCACACTCTCGGGCATCCCGGAATTGGTCCGCCGGATTGAGGCGCATTTCCCCGCCCCCGGCGGCGCTCCGATTGCGCCGCCACTCAAAGAGATAGAGGTCGTCCGCATTGGCGGCGGCTGGCGCTATCTGGTGGTGGCGATGCTAAGTGCGGCGGTGGCAGTCGGCGTAACCTTGTGGATCGTGTGAGCGCCGTGATCGGCTCCCACGAACATGCTCCTCAAATCGACTTTGAGCATTGCCTTACCCCTGCTGGAAATGAGCCTGTTCAAACACCATTTTTGGCGACTGGCGTGAAGAAGAACGGCACTTCGACAAGCTCGGGGCAAACGGGGAACGCAACGGAGACCTGGCAAAGAGCTCACCCTCGCGGGGGCACAATCTCGTCGGATGTATTGACGTGACCCGCCTCCCGGTCCCGCTCTGGCTCACCGCCCCTACTCGCTACGCCCGCCTTACCCGCGGCCAAGCGCGGATTGCGTTCGTCGCGCTGCTAGCGGTGCTCGCCATCTCACTGTCCGCACTGCTTAGCCCGGCACCGCCCAAGATCCACCACAATGCCACTGCCCGGTCCGACGACCGCGCCGATATCGTGCTCTACGAATCGATTGTCGCGGGCGTGCGCGGCGGCGGCAATTATTACCTCGTCGCGGCTGACGCCCACCGCACAGGCCATTATCCGCTGCGTCCGTTCGTCACCGTGCGCCTGCCGACGCTCGCGACAGTGCAGGCCGCGCTGCCGCGCTTGGTGAGCGTCGGCCTGCTCTACGCGCTGGCGCTCGGCACCTTTAGCGCCTGGTTCTTCCGGCTACGTCCGGCGTTCTCACGGACGCCACCACGGATCGTTGCGCTCGGCCTCCTCGCCGGTGGAATGATGGCGTTCGTCCAGTCCGAACTGGTCGCATTCCACGAAATCTGGGCTGGGCTATTGATTGCGCTGTCGCTAGCCGCCTGGCGCCCCGGGCGCTGGATCGAGGCGGTGGCGCTCGCGCTGTGCGCCGTGCTGATCCGCGAGACCGCCGCGCTCTACCTGATCGTGATGGGCGCGCTCGCCCTAGTCGAGGGCCGCCGCCGGGAGGCGCTCGGCTGGGCCGTCGCGATCGTCGTGCTTGGCGTCGCGGTGGCGCTCCACGCCCATGCGGTGGCGCAGGTCGTGAGTTCGCGCGACCTCCATTCACAAGGCTGGGCGGGGATGCTCGGCTTTGGCTTCTTCGTACGGACGATGACGATCTCGACTTCGCTGATGCTTGCGCCCTTGTGGCTGTCCGCGCCGCTGGTCGCACTCGCTTTGTTCGGATGGAGCGCGTGGAACGACCCGACTGGTCTGCGCGCACTCGCGACGTTCGGCGTGTATGGGTTGCTGATCTCGCTGTTCGGCCGGGTCGATACATTCTATTGGGGACTCCTGGTCGCACCAGCCTTCCTGGTTGGCCTGGCGTTCGTACCCGATGCGATCCGCGAAATCGGTTACCGGCTGGTCGACAAGCGCCGCATCACTGTGACCAAGAAGGTTCAATGAGTTGGGAGGTCCAATGAGCCGCATCCTGCTGATTGTCGGCGGCGGCATCGCTGCCTATAAATCTGCCGAGTTGATCCGCCTGTGCCGTAAGACCGGGATCGAGGTGACCTGCGTACTGACCGAGGGGGCAACCCATTTCGTCACGCCGATGACGCTCGCGGCACTTTCCGAAAATCCGGTGTTCACCTCGCTTTGGGACCTCAAGGAAGAGACCGAGATGGGCCATATCCAGCTCAGCCGCGCGGCCGATCTGATCGTGATCGCGCCCGCGACTGCGGACCTAATAGCCAAAATGGCTGCCGGCATCGCCGACGATCTCGCCACTACCGTGTTGCTGGCCACCGATACCCCGGTGCTCGCCGCCCCGGCGATGAACGTTCGCATGTGGCAGCACCCGGCGACGGTGCGCAACGTGGCACAGTTGCGCGCCGACGGCATCGCTGTGCTCGAGCCCGACGAGGGCGCAATGGCTTGCGGCGAATATGGACCCGGCCGCCTGCCCGAGCCTGCCGCGATCTTCGCGGCAATCCAGGCGCGGCTCCCGGCATGAGCGGCGAACTTTCAGGCCTTCACATACTCGTCACTGCTGGCCCCACCCACGAGCCGATCGATCCAGTGCGCTATCTTGCCAACCGCTCCTCGGGCCGGCAGGGCTTCGCGATCGCCGAGGCGCTTGAGAAGCTCGGCGCGCGTGTCACGCTGGTCGCGGGTCCGGTGACACTCGACACCCCTGCCAATGTCGAGCGGATCGACGTCGAGACCGCGCAGCAAATGGCCGATGCGGTAACTGCAGCGTTGCCGGCGGACGCCGCAGTGCTCGTCGCTGCGGTCGCCGACTGGCGGGTCGATATCTCCGAACAGAAGATCAAGAAGGATGCGGTCGCGCCGCCCGTACTCCGCCTTGTCGAGAATATGGATATTCTCGGCGCGCTTGCGCGCAGTCCGCAGCGCCCGCGTTTGCTGATCGGCTTCGCCGCCGAGACCGAACGGGTGATTGAGCACGCCACCGCCAAGCGCGCCCGTAAACAGGTCGACTGGATCGTCGCCAACGACGTCTCTGGTGACGTGATGGGCGGCGACGACAACAGCGTCCACATTGTTACCGAAGCGGGCGTCGAGAGTTGGGAAAAACTCCCCAAGGAAGCGGTTGCAGAACGGCTTGCCGGACGCATCGCCGAGGCACTGGCGCCTTCCTAAGCCCTCCCGCATAAGGTTTTCCGCAAAGAAATTCCTTCAAATATCTGAATAACAATGATTTATTTTGAGTTTCCCGCCGAAAATGCGTCATGTGCGTTATTCTCGCGCACTGCGTGGTGCAGCAAACGCGTTGTGCCCCCCTTTCCCCGCTGCGCTCGGGCGGGCTAAGACCACCGCCATGAACCCCATTCAGATAGCGCTTATGCGCCTGCCCCATGGCGCCGACCTACCACTCCCCGCTTACGCCACCGCGGGCGCGGCCGGCATGGACGTGGTATCCGCCGAGACGCTGACTCTCGCCCCCAGCGCGCGCGCCGCAGTCGCCACCGGCTTCTCGATCGCCATACCCGAGGGTTATGAGATTCAGGTGCGCCCACGCTCGGGCCTCGCGCTAAAACACGGGATCACCTGCCTTAACACGCCGGGCACGATTGATTCGGACTATCGCGGCGAGGTGAAAATAATCCTCGCCAACCTCGGATCTGAGTCATTCGTGATCGCGCGCGGCGACCGCATCGCCCAACTCGTCCCCGCCGCGGTCCAGCGTGCCGGATTCTCTGAAGTCGACACACTCGATGCGACGCAGCGCGGTGCCGGAGGCTTCGGGTCGACCGGACGATGATGACCGACGAACAACTGACCCGCTACGCCCGCCACATCGTCCTTAAGGAGATCGGCGGCGGGGGGCAGGCCCGGCTGCTCGCCTCGACGGTCGCGATCGTCGGCGCGGGCGGGATCGGCAGCCCGGCGATCCAATATCTCGCCGCCGCTGGGGTGGGTCGACTGATCGTTATCGATGACGACCGCGTCGACTGCTCAAACCTGCAGCGCCAGACGATTTTCGGAACCGCCGAGATCGGTGTCTTAAAAGCCGACGCCGCTCGCGACTGGGTTGCGCGACTCGATCTGCAAATTGCCGTCGAACCGGTTAGTCGCCGCATCGATGCGGACAACGGCGCCGAATTGCTCGCCAAGGCCGATGTAATCCTCGATGGATGTGACAGCTTCACCACCCGGCTCGTCGTGGCGGACTTGGCGCTGGCCTTGCGCATACCGCTGATCTCGGCGGCAGTCGGCCAGTTTGAGGGCCAACTGGCCGTTTATCGAGGCTGGGAGGCGGATAAGCCGTGCTACCGCTGCTTTGTCGGTGCCGATCCTGCTCGAGGCGACGGCAGCTGCGCCGAAGATGGCGTGCTCGGACCGACGACCGGTATTATGGGCAGCCTCGCCGCGCTGGAGGTGTTGCGCGCGCTTGTGCCCTTCGGCGACGACAGCGCCGGCAAGTTGCTGCTCGCGGATGCGCTCTCGCTGCGTTTCCGCACGCTGACCTTGCCGAAGGACCCTGGCTGTCCAGCCTGCGCGACGCGGCCCTGATCGCCGCACGACAGGAGAAAAAGTCGGTGCGACGGCTTATCCATATCGCCGCCGGTTTCGTCGAGCTAAGCCGCCTGAAAGGTTCGGGGCGCATGGACCGTCGCGACTGCCCGACCCGATGGGCGCAGGCTGGGATACGATCGTGAATATTTTGATTACCGGAGCGGCCGGCTTCATTGGCTACCATGTCGCCGAGCGTCTGCTGTTGCGCGGCGACACCGTGCTCGCCTTGGACGCCTTCAATTCCTATTATGATCCGCAGCTCAAGGAAGATCGTGTTGCCGCCCTGATCGCCCGCTTCGGCGACCGGCTAACTCTATTACGCGTCGACTTCGCCGATGCCGACGCGCTGGAAGCGACCCTACGTGGGCGGGAGTTCGACCGCATCGTTCATCTCGGCGCGCAGGCCGGGGTGCGTTATTCAATCGAGAATCCGCGCGCCTATGTGCGGGCCAATGTGCTGGGACACCTTAATATTCTCGAACTCGCCCGGGCTCGCGGCGTGCGCCATCTGGTCTATGCGTCCTCCTCGTCAGTCTATGGCGGCAATCAGAGCCTCCCCTTTCGGGTCGAGGACCGAGTCGACCACCCGGTCTCACTCTACGCGGCCACCAAGAAGACAGACGAGTTGATGAGCGAGACCTACGCCCATCTCTACCGCCTGCCCCAGACCGGATTGCGGTTTTTCACCGTCTATGGCCCGTGGGGGCGCCCTGACATGGCGATGTGGCTGTTCACCAAGGCTATTCTTGCGGGAGAACCAATTCGCGTATTCAACGGCGGCCAGATGCAGCGTGATTTCACTTATATTGACGATATCGTCGGCGGGGTAGTCTCCGTGCTCGACCATCCGCCCGCAGACGATGACCTTCCAAAAGCCGGCGGCAGCGTGAAGCCGCACCGCATCTACAATATCGGTAATCATCGCTCCGAATCACTCGAACATGTGATCGATCTGCTGGAACAGGCCTGCGGGCTTCCCGCAATTCGCCACTACGAACCGATGCAGCCCGGGGACGTACCGGCAACCTACGCGGATATCAGCGCGATCCAGCGCGACATCGGATTTGAGCCCCAGACCACCGTCGAAATCGGAGTGCCGCATTTCGTCGATTGGTATAGACTATATAAGCAGATATAATATTGCAGCTCACTCACACCCCGCCGCTTCCGGTCGCATAGTCGAGTTGCTGCAATGCAAAATCGGTTTTCCTTTGGTGCGAAGAGCGACTATTCCGGTCCTATCGGAAAAGCAGAAAAGATGGTGGTGGGAGGCTCCGTGAATTTTGAAATGGGACACCTCGACCGGTCGGGTGTGCATAGCATGCCGCTGCACCGTAAAGGCTGGCGGCCGCCGGCGAGCGCTCTGCGCATCCGCCTATTCACCAGTCTCGTGCTGCTCGACACGCTATCGATCCTTATCGGCTTCATGGCCGCTGCAGCGATCCGCGGCAGCCTGACAGGTGACACGAGCTGGATCGTGATTGTCGCGATTTTGCTGCCGGTCTTCATCGGCACGGCGATCAACTCGCAAGGCTATTCCGCAGCCAGTCTTCAGGACCCGTTCCGCGCAATCGCCAAGGGGCTGCAAGCTTTTCTGCTCGCGCTGGCGGCCGTGATCTTCATCGCCTTCTGCCTCAAGACGAGCGAGAGCTTCCCACGCTTGGTGGTGACGATTGGCACCGCCATCACGATTTTCCTGTTGGTGCTCACCCGCTATTTCTTCGTCCGCCACATGGATGCGATCATCGGTGGAAATCCGTTTAGCATCATTCTGATCCGTGACGGCGACCAACCGATCCCGGACGGCAAATTCTCAGTAATGCTCGCCGCAGACGCGTATTTCGATCCCGACCAACATGATCCGGTGATGTACGACCGGCTCGCGAAGTCGCTGGCCAGCGCCGATCGGGTGATCGTGGTTTGCGCGATAGAGCGCCGTATGGCCTGGGCGCATGCGCTGAAAGGTGCGAACGTGCAGAGCGAGATCGTCGTTCCCGAGTTGCAAGTGCTCGCCCCGCTCGGCGTCGGCGTACACGGCGGGATGCCGACCGTGGTCGTCGCCAACGGCCCGCTGGGACTTGTCGATCGCTTGGTCAAGCGCGCCTTCGACGTCTCTACCGCGGCGGCCGCGCTGGTGCTCCTGTCACCGCTGCTCGTGGCGATCGCGATTCTGATAAAGCTCGATTCGCGCGGGCCGATCTTCTTCAAGCAGACCCGCATCGGCCGCGGCAACCGCATGTTCAAGATGCTGAAGTTTCGCAGCATGCGGGTCGACGGCAGCGACGGCACCGGCGCCCGATCCACCGCGCGCGACGATGACCGAGTTACTCGCATCGGTCGCATCATCCGCAGCACCAGCATCGACGAGCTTCCCCAGCTGGTGAACGTGCTCAAGGGCGACATGAGCATCGTCGGCCCGCGTCCCCATGCGCTAGGGTCACGCGCCGAGGACAAATTGTTCTGGGAAGTCGACCAGCGCTACTGGCATCGCCACGCCGCCAAGCCCGGGCTGACTGGCCTAGCGCAGGTGCGCGGCTATCGCGGGGCAACGCTAGTCGAAGCGGACTTACGCAACCGACTGCTGGCTGATCTCGAATATTTGGATACTTGGTCGATCTGGCGCGACCTCAAGATCATCTTGATGACCTTCCGGGTGCTGTTCCATCGGAACGCCTTCTGAACTGACGCACCTGGGATAGCGTAGACTACCCCAGGGCGCGCCACCTTATCGCGCCAGTGCCTTTTCCGCAAAGGCGCGGACTGATTCCGACAGATCCGGACGCGCCAGCGCTACCGCCAGATTGGCTTGGACATAGCCCGCCTTGTCGCCGCAGTCATACCGCGCCCCATCGAAGGTCAGGCCGTGGAACGGCTGGCCGCCGATCATCTTGGCCATCGCATCGGTCAACTGGATCTCGTTACCCGCGCCCTTCTCCTGGCTTTCCAGCACCCGCATCACCTCGGGCTGGAGGATGTAGCGGCCGATCACCGACAGGTTGGAAGGCGAAGTACCCGCCGCGGGCTTCTCGACCAGGCCCTTGACCTCGGTCAGTGCACCGTCGCGTCCACCCGGAGTGATAATGCCGTACATATGGGTTTGATCTTCGGGCACTTCTTGCGCGCACAGCAGATTGCCGCCGACCTTATTATAGGCATCGACCATCTGCTTAAGACATCCCGGCTTGCCGACCATGAAATCGTCAGCGAGGAGCACCGCGAACGGCTCATCGCCGACGATGTCGCGCGCGCACCATACCGCATGGCCGAGCCCCATCGGCTCCTGCTGGCGCACATAGGCCACCGCGCCCGGCGCGAGACGGGTCTGGGCGAGGATGTCAAGCGATTTGCCGCGCCCGCGCATCGTCGCCTCGAGCTCATAGGCCACGTCGAAGTGATCCTCGATCGCAGACTTACCGCGGCCCGTGACGAAGATGATCTGCTCAATCCCGGCTTCGATCGCTTCATCAACTGCATATTGAATCAACGGTCGGTCAACGATCGGTAGCATTTCCTTGGGCAGCGCCTTGGTGGCTGGAAGGAAGCGAGTACCCAAACCTCCAACGGGGAAAACGGCCTTGCGCAATGGCTTGATGGTCATAAAAAAACCCCAGATTGATCGATCGCGTTACCTCGCTCGCAGGGCATCGGCAATTCCGATTCTTTGCAACCAAGTTAGGTGAGCCTTAATCGCCACCCCGTTAGGCACCTTTGATGACCGATACCAGAAAAGTCCTCGTCGTCTTCGGCACCCGTCCGGAAGCGATCAAACTATTCCCCGTGATACGCGCGCTTAAGGTGATCCCCGGTCTTTCGGTCCGCACCTGCATTACCGCTCAGCACCGCGGACTGCTCGACCAAGTGATGCGGATCGCCGGCTTGGCGCCGGACATCGACCTCGACCTGATGGAATCGGGTCAAACGCTCGACCGCCTCACTGCGCGGCTGTTGACCGGTCTGGGCGAGGTAATGGACGCCGAGCGCCCGGACCGCGTCCTCGTACAGGGCGACACCGCGACGGCAATGGTCGGCGCGCTGGCGGCCTATTATCGCAAGGTGCCGGTCGGCCATGTCGAGGCCGGCCTGCGCTCGGGCGACATCTGGCAGCCCTGGCCCGAGGAAGTAAACCGCCGGATCGTCGCGCCGATCGCCGACCAGCATTTCGCACCGACAGAGACAGCCGCCGCAGCGCTCCGGCGTGAGAGCATCGACCCCGTAACGATCCACGTCACCGGCAACACCGTGATTGACGCACTCCACACGACGCTGGCCCGGCTGGAGACCGAACCGATGCTCGCCGCTGGGCTGGATGACATCGCAAAGCGCTTCGCGGGCAAGCGCCTGTTGCTGGTCACCACCCACCGCCGCGAAAACTTTGGCGGCGGCATGGAAAATATCGCGCGCGCACTCGCGCGGATCGCCGAGCGCGACGACGTCGCGATCCTGTTCCCGGTCCACCCCAATCCCAACGTGGTGTCGGTGATGGACGCGATGCTCGGCGATCGGGCCAACATCGCCCGGGTCGATCCGCTCGACTATCCACACTTCGTTCGCGCACTCGGCCTGTGCAGCATCGCACTGACCGATTCGGGGGGGGTGCAGGAAGAGGCCCCCGCGCTCGCCAAGCCGGTGTTGGTGATGCGCGAGACCACGGAGCGCCCCGAAGGCGTCGCCGCCGGTACCGCTAGACTGATCGGCACCGATCCCGACCGGATCGTTTCCGAAATCTTCACCCTCCTCGACGACAAGGCTGCCTATTCGGCCATGGCCCGCGCCCACAATCCGTTCGGCGACGGCCATGCGTCCGAGAGGATTGCAAAGGTAGTCGCGGATGGTTTCGGTCTCTGAACTCAAGGTCGTCGTCCTCGGCCTCGGCTATATCGGCCTCCCTACCGCTGCGGTGATTGCCCGCACCGGCGCGCAGGTGCTGGGCGTCGACGTCACCGCGTCGGTGGTTGACACGATCAACTCGGGTAAGGTCCACATCGAGGAGGTTGATCTCGACGGGCTGGTTTCGGGCGTGGTCGCGCGCGGGTCGCTGCGCGCCTCGCTGCAAATCGAGCCGGCCGATGTGTTCGTGATCGCCGTTCCCACGCCGTTCGACGACGAGCACCAGCCTAACATCGGCTATGTGCTGCGCGCCGCGACCAGCGTCGCCACCGTGCTCAAGCTCGGGGACACAGTGATCCTCGAATCGACCTCACCGGTCGGTACGACGGAAAAGGTCCGGGACTTGCTTGCCGCATTGCGTCCCGATCTCAAGGTGCCCGGAAAGACTGGTGAGCAGGCCGATATCGCCATCGCTTATTGCCCGGAACGGGTGCTGCCCGGCCGGATCCTGGTTGAGTTGATCGACAATGATCGCGTGATCGGCGGAATCACACCGCGTTGCGCGCGCAAAGCGCTGGCTTTCTACCGCCGGTTCGTGCGCGGCGCCTGCGTGACTACCACTGCAAAGGCCGCGGAGATGACCAAGCTGACCGAGAACGCGTTTCGCGACGTCAACATCGCGTTCGCCAATGAACTCAGCCTGGTCGCCGACACCATGGGGGTAGACGTATGGGAAGTGATCCGCCTCGCCAACCGCCACCCGCGCGTCAACATCCTGTCGCCCGGCCCCGGCGTCGGTGGACATTGTATCGCGGTCGATCCCTGGTTCCTGGTCGCCGCAGATCCCCAGCATACTCCGTTGATCCGCACCGCACGCGAAGTAAACGACGGCAAAATTCTCCATACCGTCGCCAAGGCGGCTGCGTTAATCGAACGTCTGCCCGGGGCTCCAGTCGCCTGTCTAGGACTATCGTTCAAGGCCAATATTGATGACTTTCGCGAGAGCCCGGCGCTCAGGGTGGCGAGCGACCTTGCCGCCCGCTTCGGAAGCCGGATCCGGATCGTCGAACCCTATGTCGATAGTCTACCCGCAACCTTCACCGGTACCGGCGCCACGCTGATCGACATAGATGCCGCAATCGAGACCTGCCCAATCATGATCGTGCTGGTCGACCATGACATCTTCAAGTCGGTGCCGCTCGACGAGCGCGCGACCAAATCGATATACGATACACGCGGCATCTGGCCAGATCAGCCGCGGATTCTCGACACCGGGAGGCCGCTGCGGCTCGCCGGCTGATCAAACGCTTGATTACATAGCCCGACGACCGCACAGGAAAGGTTCATCGCAGCGAACCTAGTTAGTTTCCATGATCCGATCCCTGTTTCGAAAACGTGCGGCGACCTCCCCCCCCCGCGTGCCAGACGATGTTCGGCTTTACGCCATTGGCGACATCCACGGATGCGATGCGCTGTTCCGTGCGCTGCTCGAAAAGATCGAGATCGACGATGCCGCGCGTCCACCTAAGCGGACAATATTCGTGCTATTGGGCGACTTCGTTGATCGCGGTCCGGACAGTGCTGGCGTAGTGGAGCGCGCGATCGCACTGTCGATCGCCGGCAATGTCCGCTCCCTAGCCGGCAACCACGAGGAAGTATTCCTCCTCGCCTGCGAGGGCAACCCCGCAGCGCTGCGCATGTTCGCGCGCATCGGGGGACGCGAAACTGCGCTAAGTTATGGGATGAGCACCGAACAATATGAATCCGCCGATTACGAAGAGTTGGCGCGTTGGCTTGGCGCGCACGTGCCTGCCGCCCATGTCCAATTCCTACGGTCGTTAGAAAACGTGATCCAGATTGGAGACTATGTCTTCGTCCATGCTGGCATCCGACCGGGCGTGGCGCTGGCCGATCAGAAAATATCGGACCTTCGGTGGATCAGAGGAGACTTTCTTCGGCACGGCGACGCCCATGAAAAGTTCGTGATCCATGGCCACACGATCACGACAGAGGTCGATTCACAATGTAATCGGCTAGGCATTGATACCGGCGCTTACGAAAGCGGCCGGCTAACCGCTGTCGGCATGGAAGGCGATCAACGGTGGTTTCTCTCAACCTGACGCGCAATCGGGTATAACAGCGTAGATCCCTCCTGGCGCGGCAAACTCCGGGCGAAACGGGGCCGCCTCACCGCCCAGCACCCTCTTCATACCTGCTTCTGCCGACAGAGTTCCGTAACGGCCTCGACAAAGCCCCAATGCGGAGGCAGCGCGCCGCGAGCCAATCTGCTGGCAAGTCGAAGGGGAGGCGTGACTTCCTTCGCCAGCGGCAGAAACGGCTTCCTGTAAGAGGGAGTGAAAGCAGGAGCGTAAGGCCATCGGCTCGACTGTAAGCCCCACCAACCCGGTTGAAGGCACCCAACACATATCTGCACATTGAAATTTTTTGCCAAACAAAAAAGGCCGCCCGCGGACCTTGGTCGCGGGCGGCCTCTTGGCAATTCAAGCAATATTACTTGCTGTCGTTGTTGTCCGTAGCAACAACAACCACGCCTGCAACCACGGCAGCGCCGGCGAGGAGGGCGATGAGCAGGCCGCCAGCAAGCTTCGACTTGCCGTGGTGTGCGCCGACGCGAGCCGAGGCAGGAGCCGAAACCGACAGGCTTGCAGCGGGATTCGCCGCAGCTGCGAGCACCGGCGTAGCCGACATCGTGACTGCTGCAGCTGCCATCAGAACTTTAGTGAAACGCATCTCGTAACTCCCTCTACAATTAAAATAACCGTCCGTACCAACTTACGGTATCTCACATTGGACAGTGCGTTGCAAGCGTGACACGCCGACAACACTCTTTCCCAACGTGCTTTTACGGCGGATGTTGCGGCGCAGCAACATTGTCGAGGTCAAAATACAGCGCCATTTTGGATCGAATCAGCGATCGATTCGAATCGATTGAATGATCCGGGAGGTTTGTCGAGATCTTCTCGCTCGCAGCAGCGCGATCCGGCATTATTAGCGACATACTCGAGCCAGCATCAAGGGTGCCAGGCACGCAGGCCCGCGTCCGCCTCAATGAGGTTGTGCGCCGCCACCCTGCTGCTGCTGCTGCATCATCTGCTGCATCAACGCCTGCTCACTGACGAAGTCGGTGGCAATCACGTCGAACACAAGCAACGAACCGGCCGGGATCGTCGGGGACGGTGACTGGTCGCCATAAGCAAGATCGGGCTTCATCCAGAAACGAAACTGCGCGCCCTTGGACATCAACCGCAAACCTTCGCCGAAGCCCTTGATCATCGCCTGAGGCGGCATCGGCACAGGGCGCTGCGACTGGTCAAAAGTGACACCGTCGCGCAGGTGGCCGATGTACATCACCACAGGCACTTGGCCCGCGGGAAGCGCAGGCCCCGTTCCAGGCTTAACTACCTGATATTGAAGACCGGAGGCGGTCTCTAAGACCCCCGCCTGGCGGCGATTCCACGCCAGGAACTGCTCGTTGGTGCCGCGCGTGGCGACCACTCCCGCCGTGCCGCGAAAGGCCAAGCCAATTCCGACCACCACCGCCAGCGCGATGCCGATCCACAAGAGGACAAGAATGCGCTTGCGCGTCGGCGCAATCGGAACGGCGGTCACGGTCGACATGGCGGGATTCCCTGCCCGGGCGCCGATGTGGCCCCGGCTTCCAATTGCAGCTTGAAGTCGGACAAACTCTGTCCGATGTCTACTTACCGGGCGCCGTCGCGCTCCATGCGCTTACGCTCGAGCTTACGGGCGCGACGGATCGCTGCGGCGCGCTCGCGCGCCCGCTTTTCCGACGGCTTCTCGTAATGCCGGCGCAGCTTCATTTCGCGATAGACGCCTTCGCGCTGAAGCTTCTTCTTCAGCGCGCGCAGCGCCTGGTCGACATTGTTGTCGCGAACGATGATCTGCATAAACCTGGCGGTCTCCGTCGTGGCTTTCCAAGCCAATAGAAAAGGGATCGTCGCGGATAGGCTCCGCGCCGTGTGGCTGGCCCCTACCAAGGGCCGCCCGTCATTTCAAGCGATTTGCGTGTTTCGCCGCCGCCGTCTGCCCGGGGATCATCGCGCACCGCGATCGACAATCCAGTCGCGCTTGCCGCGCCGGCGCATCGGCGTCCGGCAATATTGGCAAGCACTAACGAATTCGCCATCGACCTTGCGCACCTTAGACGCCGACCGTTCGTGAAGTCCGCGCGTACAGCGCAACAAAATTCCGAATACCCCCAACATCCACCCTCCTGCCCGACGCGGTGCGCCGTAATAATCAACACATTTCCGCGATCCGAAAGCGGCGCTTAAATCGCGGCTGCCCGACAGTATCCATCGACGACGAAGCGTTAACCTCGCGAAATCGACGCAGCAAGGTCGCTATTCACAACTATTTTGGATGCTTGCCGGATTGAAATTGCCGCATGATCGCACACCGGGCTTGCAGCTCCTCAGGAAATCATCCCGCCGTCGCCTTGAGCGAGTACTCGGCCGATCGCATCGAACAGTGCATCCATCGCTACTGGCTTGAATAGGACTTCGTCCGCACCTTCGCGGATACAGCGCTCGCGCAGGTCGACAGCAGTGTCCGCAGTAACCACCACTACGGGGAGACGCGCCTTATAGTCGGGCCGAGCGCGGATGTGGCGAATCGCCTCGATGCCGTCCATGCCTGGCATGCGCAGGTCCATCAACACCATGTCGAAATCATGGGCATCGATCAGCGCCAGGCCGTGTTCGGCATTGATAGCTTCCATCATTGACGCGCCAGCGACATCAAGCATGTCCTTTACGACACGCCGATTCATTGGATCGTCCTCGACGAACAGGATGTTCATGTCGGCCTTTTCATCGGCAGTGCGACCCGCCCGTTATTGTTCGTTCCGTTGACGATATCATGCTTCCCACCGCTATTGCCTCAAGCCGCACGGGACACAAGCGAAGAGCTTACCGCGTCCGACTTTTCGCCGCCAAAAATCAACTCGGCGAGCGCGGGGCCAGCGATCGGTTTGGCGATCACTAGGTCCAACCCAAGGTCCTTTATCATAGATCGATCCGAATCGGCCCAGAGAATCGCGGTGGCGGTCCCGGCCTGCCGCGCCGCGGTGACGATTGCAGCGAGCCCCTGCCCTATTTCTTCGCCCGCGGCTTTGGCAGTGGCGTCGTCGATCAACACGATCGAAACCGGGGCCGCCGCCATGCATGCCAAAGCTTCGCCCAGACTGGCCGCGAAGGCGATAGAATCGGTGCGCTTTTCCAGCACCGTTCGCAGCATAGCGCGAGCGATTGGATTGCGGTCTACAATTAGCAGACCGCCGCTCTGCGGCGCCGTATTCGCGGCGGGCTCGGGCAACGCAGCCTCCCGATAGGGAAGATCGATAGTGAAGGTGGCACCCTCCCCGGCCACACTATGCACCGACACCGCACCCTCCATCGCGGTCGCAAGATTGCGGACGATAGTTAGGCCCAGCCCAGTGCCGCCATATTGGCGGGTGGTGCCGCCATCGGCCTGCCGGAACGATTCGAAGATCTCGGCTTGCTTGTCGACGGGGATGCCGATCCCACTGTCGGAAACCGAAACCCGTATCCGATCGCCCTCGCGCGCGGCATGCAACCCGATCACACCGCGCGCGGTGAACTTGACCGCATTGGACAGCAGGTTGAAAACGATCTGGCGCAGCCGGGCCGCGTCGCCGAGCACGCGGCCCGGACACAACTCCAGATCTAGCACGAATTCGAGACCCTTACCCCGCGCCTGCTCCTCCCACAGACGGGACACCTCGCGCAGCGTCGCCTTGAGGTCGAGCGGAACGCTCTCGATGATGAGGTTGCCGGTCTCCATCTTGGCGACGTCGAGGATGTCGTCGACCAGTGCGCGCATCGTCAACCCCGCGCCATGGACGATGCCGAGCCGGTCGCGCGTAACCTCACCCAATCCGGCATCAGCCAGCATCACCTGCGTCATGCCAAGTATCCCGTTGAGCGGCGTGCGTATCTCATGGCTCGTGGTGGCGAGGAATTCGGTCTTGGCGGCGAGCGCCTTTTCGAGCGCACTGTTGCTGGCAGCAAGATCGACGTTGGCCGCGCGCACCCGATTGCGGCTACGCCGAATCTGGATGTAACCGAAGCCAAGCATCGACACGCCGATCAGTGTTGCGGCGGCGATGCCGGTGAACAGGATCTGCTGGAACCGAATTCGCGCCTGTTCGAGTTCGAGGCTGCGCTGCGATTCATCGGCCTTGAGTTGGGCGATGCGCAGCTCCTGGTTTGCGGAATCGAACCGGGCGGACATTAGCGCGGTATTTGTCTCGGTAGCGAGCTTGGTCGAATCGTCATCAAGTCGCTTGAGCGCAGCGAGATGCGCTAGCGCGTCGCCGGTGCGGCCGAGCCGGCGGTAGATATCATAGGCTGTCTGGTGGGCGTCCCGCAAACCAAGCCGTGTCTTGGTGAGATTCACACCTGCGAAACTTTCCGTGATCAGCACGCCCGCACGCTGCTCGTTGCCATGTTGAAGAGCCGATTGCGCCGCGGTTGCTACGATCTGCGAGCGAAATCTGGCGGCTTCACCCCCAGCGGCGATCCGGAGCCCTTCCGCTGTGGCCCGATCAGCCTCATCGAGCCGTCCCATACGAAGCCAAGTCTGTGCCATATTATCGAGTACATAGGCCTGCAATAGAGAACTATTCATCTGCCGTGCTAGAGAAAGTGCATATCCTAATTGAACTTCAGCTTCGGCGTATTGCTTTATATCCTTAAGAGCATTTCCGCGATTGTTATATATCGCCACAGACAGCCCGGGGTCTCCCCGATATACATCGAGCGCCTGCCCATAATATTTGAACGCGGTCAAGCTGTCCTTGGCATCATTGTACAAGGTACCGATCGACAGCAAGGCAATTGCTCGGCTTCGCGTATCCCCGATATCGCGGAAGATGTTATGCGCAGCCTGATAGTCGGAAAGGGCCGCAGCAACCTCCGCCTTGCCTCCGTGCAGGCCTCCGCGCGTCAGAAGGATATCGCCAGTCAACTTAGTAACCGGACGACGACGCGAAATAGCCGCGAATGCCTTGGCTATCAGCGGCTCTGCCTTAGCCAGATCGTGCAATCGGATGAATGCTTCACCCTGCAGCCACCGTGCAGTGGCGGTATCGGTAACCCGGTCTAACGGATCTGGCAGCGTAGCGGCATAGCTTTCCGCCGCCTGCGCCTTGGCCAGGGTCATACCAGGATCAGCAAGCATCGTCGCCTTGGCCTCGGCGATCATCACGTCGAAATGGGTGTCAGCCGCCGACGCGGAACACCCTGGTATAAGAGTCAGCAGAATTGCGGCCGCAGCATGCGGTATCCATCTCATCGGCGTCAGCCGCGCTTCCAAGCACTCGCGAGCCGGTTGAACGACGTCCGCGAATCCTGGGTGGCGGTCAGATGCCGCTCCTCGTCGAGGAACTGGATAAACGCCTCCAGCCCGATCGGGCGGCTGATCAGGAAACCCTGCACCATGTCGCAGCCCATCACCGTCAGCAACGCCAGCGCCGCTTGGGTCTCGACACCTTCGGCCACCACTTCCATCTCGAGCGCATGGGCGAGATCGATCGTCGAGCGAACGATCAGCGGATCGCGATTCGAGCTGGTCAACTGGGTGACGAACAATTTGTCGATCTTGAGCTCGCGCGCCGGCAATTGCTTGAGATACGCCAGACTCGACAGGCCGGCGCCATAGTCGTCGATCGCGACGGTGATCCCGATATCGGCGAAGATCCGCAGGTGGGCGATCGCGCTCTGCGGATCGCGAATCACCGAGGTTTCGGTAATCTCGAAGCCGACGCGCGCGCGCGACGACTGCACCTTTTCGCACGCGATCCGCACGAAATTCGCGTCGCCGAGCAACTGCCCCGAGATATTGATGAACAGCACCAGATCGTGCCCGCGCGCCGCCAGGATCTTCTGGTCGGAGATCACCCGGTCTAGCGTCCAAAGAGTGAGCGGCGCGATATCGCGCGAATCCTCGGCGAGCGGGATGAAGTCGCTCGGCAGGATCAACCCGCGCGACGGATGCTTCCAACGAATCAACGCCTCCGCGCTCGCGATCTTCTGCGCGCGCAGGTGGACTTTGGGCTGGTACTGCAGGAACATCTCGTCGTTATCGATCGCGCTGCGCAATTCGCGCGCCAGCGAGATGCGATCGAAGATCGGCGGCGCATTGGTCAGGTCACGGGTGACCGGCGCCTGTTCCGAACGCGCCTGGCGTACGGCCTCTTCGGCCTCCTCGGCAAGCCGAACCTCGTCGCTATGGTGGGCGGGCGCGGCCGCTGCGCCGAATACCAGTTCCAGAACGTGCGGTTCACCGTCGAGTTCTACGGGTGTCTCGAACGCTACCCGTAGACAGATCAGCGCCGCATCGAGATCCCGTCGCTCGTCACCCTCGAAGCATAATTCGACCATCGAATGTCCGATCGCAGACAAGCGCGCATGGGGCAGGTAGTGGTAGATCCGGTCGATCACGTCCTGGGCAAGACGGTCGGCGCGGGAGCGCCCGATATGCCTGCGCAGCGCCGCGAAATTGACAATCTCCGCCAGGCACAGGAACTGCCACGCCTTGGCGGTGCGCGGCATCGGACCGACCATCGTCGGTACTTCCTCTCCGGCGGGCAGCCCGAACGACATCTCCAATTGCCAATGATCGTCGATCGCAGGAGCCCCGTCCTGCCCTTCGACTGGAATCGGCGGACGGCTGGTCGCATACAGCGCACGTAGCCGCCGGGCGAAGTCGCCTTGGGCCGTCTCGGAGGGAGTTGCGCGCATCATGATGCCCAACGCCTAGCCCGCCACCCTTGAAGATACTCTTAAGCCTTCCCCAACGGTCCGGTTGACAACGTCGGACAGCCACCGATCTGGCGTTGCTTTATCCTTAATTTTCAATTAATAATGAATAGCACCACAACAGGGTGCTCGATGGGAGAATCGCTCATGCTCAAGTTCATTCTTGCGCTTATCTCGGGTACGGAAATCCGCCCTTGGTAAGCTGATTATCGGTCACGGCGGACGAAAATCCTGTTTTCGACAACAGGATAATCGATTTCCGAGCCGATACGCAAAAGCCGGGCCCTGCCCGGCTTTTATGCTTTCTACCGATATAGAGTGGCCGTTGCCACCAATTCGGGTGCGTCCCGAATCAGAATCGTTAACGAGATTCTAGCCTTCTCTGGAAACCATCTCGGCGAGCCTTGCCATAAAGGACGCACCCCGTGCGATCTGCGCAACCTCGACATATTCGTCGGGCTGGTGCGCCTGTTCGATCGACCCAGGTCCGCAAATCACGGTCGAGAAGCCCGCACCCTGAAACTGCCCTGCCTCCGCCGCATAGGACACCACCCGACCTGGTCCATTGTCGCCTGATAGCGTCCGCGCAAGTCGCTCAGCTGCGCCGTCTCGCTCCGGCGCGAACGCCGGAGTCTTGGAGCGCCGGGTGACGCTCACCCCGCATTCGGGAAAGCGCGCGCGGATCGCCGCATCCACCGCCTCGGCCGCAGCGAAGAAGGGGGCGAGAATCGTTTCCGGCAGAGTCCCGGGCGGTGTGCGCAGGTCGAACGCGAAGCTTGCCTCGCGCGCAAGAATGTTGACCGCAGTACCACCGTGCATCTGCCCGATCGTCAGCGTGGCGTGCTTTGGGCAGAAGGGCGATGCCGGGTCGGCTTGGTGGGCGAGTCCATCGGCGATGTCATGGAGTTGCTGCATCAGCCGGATTGCTACCATATTGGCCGAGACTCCGAGATGGGTGAGGCTCGAATGCGCCTCATGCCCATCCACCTTCACGAGCCAGGTGGCGATGCCCTTGTGCCCCGACACCGCTTCCATGTTGGTTGGTTCTCCGACGATGACCGCCATCGGCAACGGTAGGCGATGCGCGATCTCGGCGATCATCGCCGGCGCGCCGATGCACCCCACCTCCTCATCATAGGAAAAAGCGAGATGCACCGGCCGCGCGCCGCCCAAGAAATCAGGCGCCGCGGCCAGCGTCAACGCGAGAAAACCCTTCATGTCGCAAGTGCCCCGACCATAGAGCCGCTCGCCGCGGCGGACCAGCGTGAACGGATCGCTAGTCCATGGTTGGCCGTCGACTGGCACCACGTCGGTATGCCCCGACAGTATTACGCCTCCTGCGACCATCGGCCCGAGCGTCGCGTAGAGGTTGGTCTTGGTACCCTCGGCATTGGCGACGCGGTGTGAGGTGACGCCCAGCCCACCGAGCATACCCTCGATATAACCGATCAGCGCGAGGTTTGAGCCCCGCGAGGTGGTGTCAAAGGAGATCAGCCGGGCGAGGATGTCGGTGGCGCGGGCGGCGAGGTCTAGTTCGGGCATGACCGACAGACTAACCCAGGAACCGCAAACGGGCGAGCCCGTTCGGCAACCCGATGGGAGAGACAGGTGGACGAACAGGACGTGGTAATCGTGGGCGGCGGCGCCGCTGGCGTAGGGGCCGCACGGGCGCTTGCCGGACGCAACCTTCGCGTGCTGCTGGTTGAGGCGAGCGCGCGCATCGGTGGGCGGGCACGCACCGAGCGGGTCGGCGGCTGCGCGCTCGATCTGGGCTGCGGCTGGCTGCACTCGGCTGAGCGCAATGAATGGGTCGGGATCGCCGAGGCGGCGGGATTCCCGGTCGATCGCACGCCTTCGTCATGGGGCGAGCAATATCGCGCCCTCGGTTTTTCGCCCGCGGACCAGGACGCATCGGGTAAGGCCTATGACGCATTCAACACGCGCCTGCGCACCGCCGCGCTCGCCAGCGATCGGGCGAGCGACGCGATTGGTCGGGAGAACGACTGGAAACCGTTCGTCGAGGCACTCTCCGGCTATATCAACGGCGCCGAGCTGGAGGCGCTCTCGGTCGCCGACTATCTTGCCTATGACGACGCCGCGAGCGAGACCAACTGGCGGCTGCCCGAAGGGTACGGGACACTGGTGGCCGCATCCTTGCCCCGCGACGTGGCGGTCGCGCTAGCGACTCCGGTGACCCGGATCACCGGCCAGGACCCGCGCCTCAAGATCGACACGCACCGCGGCCCGATCGTCGCCCGCGCGGTGATCGTCACCGTATCCACCAACGTGCTTGGCGCGATCCGGTTCGACGCGGCGCTCGACGGACCGCTCCACGCCGCGTCGCAGCTCCCGCTCGGCCTGGCCGATAAACTGTTCCTGGCAGTCGACGGCGCGGAGGATATTGCCGCTGACGCTCATCTGCTCGGCGACCCGCGCAATGCCGGCACCGGCAGTTATTATCTTCGGCCGTTCGGAAATCCGGTAATCGAAGCCTTTTTCGGCGGTCCTGGCGCGCGGGCGCTGGGACGCGAAGGCCTGGACGGCGCCGCGGCGTTCGCGATTGACGAGCTGGTGGCGCTGCTCGGAAGCGGCTGGCGCAGGCGATTGCGGTTGGTGGCGGCATCGCGCTGGGCCCAGGAGGATTGGATCCGCGGGTCATATAGCCATGCCCTCCCTGGCTGCGCAGGCAGCCGTGCCACGTTGCGCAACCCCGTGGATTCGCGAATCTACTTCGCCGGGGAAGCGTGCTCAGCGCAGGATTTTTCGACAGCGCACGGCGCCTTTGCCAGCGGCACGACCGCGGCGCAGCGAGTACTCGGCGCCTTCGGCTGATCCGAGCCCCTCGCCCTTGCCCGACGAAGGTGGTATTTTGCGCCCTTCGCGGCTAAGGGCGCGCCATGCATTTTCTCGACCAAGCAAAGATCTTCGTGCGTTCCGGCGCGGGCGGCCCCGGGGCCGTCGGCTTCCGCCGTGAGAAATATATTGAATATGGTGGCCCCGACGGCGGCAATGGCGGCAAAGGTGGCGACATCATCTTCGAGGCAGTCGCCGGCCTCAACACGCTCATCGATTTTCGCTACACCCAACATTTCCGCGCACCCCGCGGCGAGGGCGGCTCGGGCTCCAACCGCACTGGCGGCGGCGGAGACGACTTGGTCATACATGTTCCGATTGGCACCCAGATCCTGTCCGAGGACAAGGAAGACGTGCTCATGGACTTTACCGAGGCCGGCCAGCGCAAGGTGTTTTTGCGCGGCGGCGACGGTGGGCGTGGCAATGCGAGCTACAAAACCTCGACCAACCGGGCGCCGCGCCAGCACGGCACCGGCTGGCCGTATGAAGAGGCCTGGGTCTGGCTGCGCCTGAAACTGCTCGCCGACGCCGGGCTGCTAGGATTGCCTAATGCGGGCAAGTCGACCTTCATCAACGGTGTGTCCAACGCCAAGGCTAAAGTTGGTGATTACCCGTTCACCACCATCCGCCCGCAATTGGGTGTGGTGGGCCACAAGGGCCGCGAGTTCGTAGTCGCAGATATCCCCGGGCTGATCGAGGGCTCGGCCGATGGCGCGGGAATTGGCGACCGCTTCCTGGGCCATATCGAGCGCTGCCGTGTGCTGTTGCACCTGGTCGATGCCGACGGGGACGATCCGCTGGCAGCGTATCGCATCGTCCGCGAAGAATTAAACATCTATGGCAGCGGGTTGGTCGATAAGCCGGAGGTGATCGCGCTCAATAAGGTCGATCTTGTCGAGGACGATGTGGTCGAGATGCTGATAGCCGAACTCGCCGAAGAAAGCGGCGCCGAGGTGATGCCGATCTCCGGCGCGACCGGCGCCGGCGTGCAGACAATCCTCGACCGACTGTTAGAGGCGATCGGCCCAGGTGCGCCCGAGGCAACCTCGCGGCTCGACAAGGGCGGTGAACCGATCGAATGGTCGCCGGTCTGACCGCTCACCGATGATCTTTCCGCCCGATTCTTGCAGCCGCCTGATCGTAAAGGTCGGCTCTGCGCTGCTGGTCGCGCCCGACGGCAGCGTACGCCGCGAATGGCTGGCGGGGTTGGTCCACGACATCGCCGAGCGGATGCGCGCTGGTCAGCAAGTCGCGGTAGTCTCCTCGGGAGCGATCGCGCTCGGTGCGCGGCGACTGGGGCTACCCAAGGGCGGGCGCGCGAGCCTGGAGGATGCACAGGCTTCGGCCGCGACCGGACAAATCGCACTGTCGCAGGTTTGGGCCGAGCTGCTCGCTTTCGAAGGACTGACCGCCGCACAGATGTTGGTGACGCTCGACGATCTCGAAGATCGGCGGCGCTATCTGAACGCTGCGGCAACGCTCGGGCGGCTGCTCGGGCTGGGCGTTGTCCCCGTCATTAACGAGAACGACAGCGTTGCCACCGCCGAAATCCGCTTCGGCGACAACGACCGGCTCGCGGCACGGGTCGCCCAGGCGGCCGGAGCGCAAGGCGTGATATTGTTGTCCGATGTCGACGGTCTCTATGATTCGAACCCCAATACTAACCCAGAAGCCCGCCACATCCCCCGCGTCGACCGAATCGACGTCGAAGTCGAAGCGATGGCCGATACAGGCTCGGACTCAGGGATGGGATCGGGCGGCATGGTGTCAAAGATCCAGGCGGCGCGAATAGCGACCGCCGCCGGGGCGACTTTGGCGATCGTGTCGGGACAGGTCGAGCAGCCGCTTTCCACACCGGCGCGGCACACTGTGTTCGTCGCGGAGAAACCGGCGACGGCGCGCAAGGCGTGGCTGGCAGGCGGGCTGACCGCGCGCGGCACGATCGCGATCGACGCCGGCGCGGCCAAGGCGTTGCGCAGCGGCAAGAGCTTGTTGGCGGCGGGTGTGTCGCGGATCGACGGCGAGTTCGCACGCGGCGATCTAGTGGCAATCGTCGATTCCACTGGCCGATCGGTAGCGCGCGGACTAGCCGAATATGATTCGCCCGAGATGGTGAAATTGGTCGGGCGACGCAGCGACGAGCAGGCCGCGATCCTCGGCTATGCCCCGCGCTCGGCGCTGGTTCACCGTACGCACATGGCGCTAGTGTGAGCCTCCTCGCAATCACCGGCGGCACCGGCTTTGTCGGCAGCCATCTAATCGACCTCGCGCTCGTCCAGGGCCACCAGGTGCGTGCGCTCACGCGCCGCCCGCAACCCGATCGCGCCGGTGTGACCTGGATCCAGGGCGCACTCGACATCCCAACCGCGCTCCTCACCCTCGCCACCGGCGCCGACGCGGTGCTTCACGTCGCCGGCGTTGTCAGCAACGATCGGGCAGGCTTCGTCGCCGGCAATATCGAGGGCACCCGGGCGATGATCGCAGCCGCCCAGTCCGCGAACGTTTCGCGCTTTGTGCAGGTCTCGTCGCTCGCCGCTCGCGAGCCCGCACTATCCGATTACGGCTGGTCCAAGGCAGAAGCCGATGCGCTACTGATAGGTTCCGACCTCGACTGGACGATCGTTCGCCCGCCAGCGATCTTCGGGCCGCGCGAGACCGAATTGCGCGACCTGTTCCGAATGGCCAAATGGCACTTGCTTCCGCTGCCCCCTGCTGGCGGCCGACTGTCGGTGCTGTTCGTGCAAGACCTGGTCGAACTGCTGTTGACGCTCGCCGCTCCGAGCATCTTGCCGAACGCAATCGTCGAGCCCGACGACGGCACACCGAACGGATGGAGCTACAGCAATTTTGTCCGTGCGATCGGCGCGGCGACCGGCCACCGGGTGCTTCCGCTGCCCTTACCCCGTCCGCTGCTCGAGATCGTCGCGCGCGGCGACGCACTGTTACGCGGCGCGAAGGCCAAGCTCACGCCGGACCGGGTCCGCTACTTCTGCCACCCCGACTTCGTCTCGCATCTGCCCGTCCCCGCCGACCTTTGGCATGCCCGGACCGATACGCGCGCGGCGCTCGCCGAGACCGCCGCATGGTATCGCGCCCACGCACTGCTATAGCGGGGTCGAAAAGCCGCCGCATTTGCCTGTCAGGGCTGGGCGTCCCCATCCAGGAGTTTCCATGAGCGAGCGTGCCCAAATTTTCGATACTGTCGCCGCGCAGATCGAGCCGTTCAACAAGAAGAATGTCGCGCTGTCCGACACGACCACTTTCCAGGGCGATCTCGAATGGGACTCGCTGACGGTGATGGATTTCGTGGCGGCGATCGAGGACGAATTCGAGATCATCATCACGATGAACATGCAGGCCGAGATCGAAACCGTCGGACAACTCGTCGACGCAGTCGAGAAACTGAAAGCGTAATAATGACTGAAGCTGGCCTCACCGCCGACGCGCTGCCCAAGGCCGCTCCCGCGGTCGCCGCCGAGCGCGACTTGTTCTCCAAGTTCGACGCGCTGATCGCCGAGCGGCAGGCGCTGCTCGATACCGGCGTAACCGACCCGTTCAACATCGTGATGGAGGAGGTCCGCTCCCCCACGGTGGCGGTGATCAAGGGCAGGGAGACTATCCTGCTTGGTACTTACAATTACATGGGCATGACCTTCGACCCGGACGTCATCCAAGCCGGTAAAGAGGCGCTGGAAAATTACGGATCGGGCACCAACGGCAGCCGGATGCTCAACGGCACCTTCCACGACCATATCGACGTCGAGCAGGCGCTGCGCGAATTCTACGGCACCACCGGCGCGATCGTCTTTTCGACCGGCTACATGGCCAATCTCGGCATGATCTCGACGCTCGCCGGTAAGGGTGAGTACGTCATCCTCGACGCCGACAGCCATGCCTCGATCTACGACGGGTGTGCGCAGGGCAACGCTGAGATTGTACGCTTCCGCCATAACAGTGTCGAGGATCTCGATAAAAGGCTCGGCCGGCTGCCCAAGGAACCAGCTAAACTGGTCGTGCTGGAAGGTGTCTATTCGATGCTCGGCGATGTCGCGCCGCTTAAGGAGATGGTAGCAGTCGCCAAAGCGCACAATTGTATGGTGCTAAGCGACGAGGCGCATTCGATGGGCTTCTTCGGCCCCAATGGCCGCGGCGTATACGAGGATCAGGGGCTCGGCGACGATGTCGATTTCATCGTTGGCACCTTCTCCAAATCGGTCGGCACGGTCGGCGGCTTCTGCGTATCGAACCATCCGAAGTTCGAGGCGATCCGCCTCACCTGCCGGCCATATATCTTCACTGCCAGCTTGCCCCCCTCGGTGGTGGCGACTGCGGCGGCCTCGATCCGCAAGCTGCGCCAAGCACACGAAAAGCGCGCGCGGCTTTGGGAGAATAGCAAACGGGTGCACGGCGGGCTCAAGGCGATGGGCTTCACGCTCGGCACCGATACGCCACAGTCGGCGATCATCGCGGTGATTTTGGAGGACCAGACCCAGGCGGTGGCGATCTGGCAATCTCTGCTTGAGGGCGGACTCTACGTCAACATGGCGCGCCCCCCCGCAACGCCTGCCGGCACCTTCCTGCTGCGCTGTTCGCTGTGCGCCGAACACACGCCCGAGCAAGTCACGACGATCTTGGAAATGTTCCAGGCCGCGGGCCGGGCCGTGGGAGTGATTGGCTGATCCGCCACAGCCGGCTTTTATCTCAGGGCTCGGCGCGGTAGAACCAACGACGCATGAGCGAGGATCGTCTAACCGCGGGGGCCAGGGCCGAACGCTGGCGCACCGCCATGCTGGTGGTGGTGGGCTTGGCGGGCGCTGCCGTGCTCGTGGCGCTCGTCCTCACTCTGGGCGCAGCCAACCGCCAGCGCGACCGCGCGCTACAGCTGCAGTCGCACAGCTATGAGGTGATGATCCTCACCCGCACCCTGTCGGCCACGATCGCCCGCGCGGAGGCCTCGCTCGGACGCTATGTGATCAGCGCGGATAAGTCGCTCGGCCGCCAATATTCCGATGACTGGCTCCGCGCCGGGCAGCAGATCGACCAACTCGACCGGGTCACCAACGACAATCCTGAACAGCAGACGCCGGTCGACGAACTTCGTGCCGCCTATCGCACCCGCGGCGACGCGCTTTCCGCCACCGCGCTCGCCACTTATTATGGCAAAAATAACCAAGCACTTGCGCGTTATTACGCGGTGCGCAAGGGTCAGTCGCTGACTCGTATCAATGACCTGCTTGACGAGATCACCGATCGCGAACGCACCTTGCTCGACACCCGCGCCGGCGCGGCGATGGCGAGCGTCGATCGCTCCAATACGATCGCTAAGGTGCTGGCTGTGTTCGGGATGCTAATCGTGCTGGCAGCAAGCGCGCTCGGCTGGATGACGGTGCGCGCGCTCGGCGAAAAGGCCAGCGCTCGGGCCGACGCGGAGGCCGAACGCGCCCGCGGCGACGAACTCCAGGCTGCTGTTGCGGCCGCCACCGCCGAGCTGCATCAGGAGGCGCGCGAGCGGGCGGACGCCGAGGCCAAGCTGCGCCAAGGTCAGAAGATGGAGGCGGTCGGCCAGCTGACGGGAGGGATCGCACATGATTTCAACAACATGCTGGCGGTGGTGATCGGCGGACTGGAACTCGCGCGACGTAAGCTCAAGGATGACGACGCGCGCCGCCATATCGACAATGCGACCGAAGGCGCACACCGCGCCGCGGCGCTAACCAAGCGGCTCCTCGCCTTCGCTCGGGCCGAGCCGCTGCTGCCGGAGGCGATCGCCCCCGGCGAACTGATCGCAGGAATGCGCGAACTACTTGACCGCACGCTGGGCGACGGAATCGAGGTACAGACGATCGACCGCGGAGAGGACTGGCGCGTGTGGGTCGATCGCCACCAGCTGGAGAATGCGCTGCTCAACCTGGCAGTGAACGCGCGCGACGCGATGGCGGGGCGCGGGCGGCTGAGCGTCTCCACTGGCCGGGTGACACTGGGCGGGGGCGAGGTTGGTGCGTGCCAGGCTGGCGATTATGCGACGATCGCGGTCTCTGACAGCGGCTCGGGCATGACCCCGGAAGTGCTTGAGCGCGTGTTCGAGCCGTTTTTCACCACCAAGCCCGCAGGCCAGGGCACTGGGCTAGGCCTTAGCCAGATCTTCGCGTTCGTCGGCCAGTCACATGGCGAGATCGCGATCGCGTCCCAACCCGGCAAGGGCACCACTGTCACCTTCTACCTGCCACGCCACGTCGCCGCGGTGAGCGTGCCGGTCGCAGCAGAGGCGATCGAGGTAGGCGGCGTCGGCGCGCTCGACGTGCTGGTAGTCGAGGACGACCCGCGAGTATTAGCCGCTGCGCTGGGCGCGCTAGGCGAGCTCGGCCACCGCGCGACCGGATGCAGCGATCCACTCGCGGCCCCCGCCCTGCTCGCCACGCTGGGCACGATCGACCTGATCGTCAGCGACGTGCTGATGCCCGGTCAGACCGGTCCGGAGATGATCGCCGCCCTGCCGCTGCGCTCGGCGCCCCCGGCGGTGCTGTACATGACCGGCTATGCCGGCGAAGTGAACAGCGAGAGCTTCGGCGCGCGAGTGGTGCTGCGCAAACCGTTCACGATGCTTGCGTTAGAACGCGCGATCGCCGAGGCCATGGTAGAACGCGGTGGAACAGAAGAGCGGGCGGCAGCGGAGTAGCCATCCCATGTGGTGCTTTCGCCAACATCTGTCACAACATTAAGGGCTGACGCCGACGCATTGCCCCGATATAGGTCGCTGCCCGTTCGTCCTCCGTAAACGCAAGGCTACCGCCGCTACCATGAAGTCGATCGATCGCTACATGGCTCGGCTGATCGCGGTCCCCCTGCTCGCAAATCTCGCCATCGCTGCGATGCTGATGGTGCTCGACCGTATTCGCCTGCTGCTCGACTTCGTGGCGACTGAGGGCGGGCCGGTCAGCGTGGTATGGCGGATGCTTGCCAATCTGCTGCCCGAATATCTGGGACTGGGCATACCGATCGGACTGCTGCTCGGCGTGTTGCTTACCTTTCGCAAGCTGGCCACCTCCTCCGAACTGGACGCGATGCGCGCGGTGGGGCTCAGCTACAATCGTCTGCTGCGCGTGCCCTATATGTACTGCGTTGTGCTCGCCGCGCTCAACCTGGCGATCGTCGGCTATATCCAGCCGACTGCGCGCTACAATTATGAGGCGCTCCGCTTCGAACTGCGCACTGGCGCGCTCGGCGCATCGATTAAAGTCGGCGAGTTCACTAATCTTGGCCCCAAGATGACGCTGCGTATCGAGGACAGCAAGAAGAACGGCCACGACCTGTCAGGGATTTTTGTCCATGCCGAGCCCAAGCCCGGCAATTGGGTAGCCGTCACCGCAGAGAAGGGCCAGTTTCTGGCCACTGACGACCCCGACGTGATTATCCTGCGGCTGACCAACGGCACGCTGATCCACAACGATCCGAAATTCTTCGCACCGCGCGTGCTCAGCTTCAGCTCGCACGATCTGCCGATCAACCTGCCCAAGTTCGAGAGCTTCCGGAAACGCGGCGAGGGTAATAAGGAATATACGCTGCCGGAACTGGTTAAGCTTGGCCATGACCGCAGCGCCAGCGTCGAAGTCCGCGACACGATCCGCGCGGCGTTCCACTTCCGTATGGTCGAGGTCCTGTCGATGTTTCTGCTGCCGTTGCTGGGCCTTGCTCTGGGTGTGCCGCCCAAGCGTTCGACCTCGGCACTGGGCGTATTCCTATCGATCGTGATGATCGTCACGTTCCACAAAGTGAATGAATATTCGCAGGCCGTCGGCAGCCTCGGCCGCGTCGATCCGATCATCGCCTCTTGGACACCGTTCGTGATCTTCGCCGCGCTGGTGCTCTGGATGTATCACACCATCGCCTACGTTCCCGGCGGTCAGCCGATCGGCGCCTTCGAGCGGGTATTCTCCAAGGCGCTGAAGGCGATCACCAAGCGGCTGCCCGGCCGCCGCCGCAAGGGGCAGATCGCATGAAGCTGACCGCCATGTTCCCCTCGCGCACGATCGCTTTCTATCTCGCGCGGCTGTTTATCGTACGTACCTTCGCGATTCTGTTCATGCTGGTGATCATTCTTCAGTCGCTAGCCTTGCTGTCCGAATCGGGTAAAATCCTGGCGGTGGCCGGCAATGGCCAGGCGGAAATCCTGCGCTACGTCAGCCTGCGCGCGCCACAAATCGTGTCCACCTTCATCCCCTATTCGGTGCTGCTCGGCACGATCATCACGCTGTCCACGCTCAACCAGAATAGCGAAGTAATCGCGATGAAGGGCGCAGGGCTATCCGCGCACCAGGTGCTAGCGCCGCTGATCGTCGCCAGCTTGGGGGTCGCGATGCTGTCGTTCGCGTTTAACGAGCGGGTCGTCTCGCGCGCCACCGCCACGCTGAGCCAGTGGCAGAACGTCGATTACGGCCCGCTGCCGATCGACCGCGGCGACCGCGCCAACGTCTGGGTGCGCGACGGCGAGGATCTAATCGAGGTCGGTCAGGTGCGGGGCCGCGGCGAGGCGGTGCAACTGTCTAAGGTAAGCCTTTACGACCGCGACGGCCGGGTACTGAAGACAATCCTAAGCGCCCCTGCCGGCCGGCGCGAGGGTAAAGGCTGGCGAATCTCGCCAGTGACCAAGTTCGACGTAGCTACCGGGAGACAGACCCATATCCCCTCCGCGCTGATCGGCGAAGGCGTGCGGCCCGACCAGCTCGCACTCGCTAATGTCGACGCCGACGGCCTATCGTTCTTTGCGCTGCGCTCGGTGATCTCCGACCTCAAGGATGCAGGCCGACCGACCAAGGCGCTTGAGGGCTCGCTGTGGCACAAATTGTCCGGGCCGCTGTCGTCTATGCTAATGCCGCTGCTGGGCGCAGTGGCCGCCTTCGGGCTGGCGCGATCGGGAATGCTGTTCGTGCGGGCGGTGATCGGCATGGCGCTAGGCTTTACCTATTTCGTGTCGGACAGTTTCGCCTTGGCAATGGGCAATCTGGGCGCCTATCCGCCGTTCCTGGCGGCCTGGGCGCCCTTCCTGCTGTTCTTGTTAATCGGCGAAGCAGTGCTGATCCGTTCGGAGGAATAGGCGAACCCGAAAGTCGATACGTGGTGGAAAAACTTTAAGGCATTTTTTGGCCGGCGACGTGCCTAAACGAGCGCCTAGTCACGGCACATCATTCGCGACCTTACCTTTGATCTTTTGCTACCCGGCATTCCGCCATTAGGCGAAAAAGCTTGTCGCATTAGACATCTTTTTTTGCGAAGCGCGCGGAGCGCTTGGCATAGAAACTGGTATCGCTCAGGTCCGCATTGGCCATCTCGGCCTCTAGACAGCAAACAGGTTAGCTGAAGGATAAAGCAGACTGGTGTCTAAAGACCTTTTCGGGAACAAACACGCACACATTCAACGCTGCTCGCCCGCTCCGCCGCTTTCGGCGCCACCTCCCCATGGCGGGGAAGATAAAGGGACGACCGCGAGCGCCCCTCACCCCCGCGGCTTGAACGTGCTGCCGAAGATCTTGACCACCAGCCCCGGCAACCCCGGATAGCTCGCCTTGTGATAAGGCGAATCCACATGCAGCGCGGCCGACAAGCGCCGGTGCGCCTCGCCTAGCGCGTGATAGGGCAGTCCAGGCAGCAGATGGTGCAGCGCGTGATAGCGCAGGCCCACCGGCGCCCATAGCGCAGGCAGCAGCGCGGGCGGCGGCACGTTGACCGTGTCGAGATATTGCGCAGTGACCGTCATCGCCTCTCCCTCATTCTCCCACAGGTGCGCGACAAGCGTGCGGACTTGGTTGATCACCGCCACCCCCGAGGTAACGCCGAGATAGGTCAGGAACGCGCGCCACGACAGCACACCGCTTACCACTGCGACGATCAGTGCGACCGCCCAAAGGCTGGCACCCGTCTCGATCCGGTCCCACTGCACCTTAAACACGCCCTCAGGCTGGCGACGGCGGAACGACGGATTAATCGACAACGCCGAATAGCGCTCGACCACCACCCGGCGCAGCTGCGGAAACACCGCCGACAGCGGGGCAAGCACCGCAAATCGAAACAGCAATGCCACCGGCGCGAGCAGCGACACCAGCAGGAAGAGCGGCAGCGTCCACGGCTTCATCAGCGCGAGCGGCAAATATTCAGGGTCCTCGACGGTGCCGTATCGGGTGCGGGCGTGGTGAAGGTTGTGGACGCCTTCATACATGAACGATGGCACCAGCATCGGGATGCCGACCATCAGATTCCAGGCAGTCCGAAATCCGGGCAGCGAGGCGTGGCGGATATGGGTGAGTTCGTGGATGAAACTCAGCGCCCGGTACAAAGCGAGTATCGACACCAGTCCGGCGACGAGCGCTAGCGCGGTAGAGGCAGCCAGGATCGACACCGCCAGCGCGCCGAAGCCGAGCCCCGCCGACCCGAGCATGTCGCTCCAATAGATCGCAGGACGCGGCGCGTTGATGTCCCGCGTCGATTCTGCCGCGGTGCGCAGCATCACCATATCGTCGGCGATGCGCCCCGCGGCGACTTTAGGGGGCACGCTGCGGCTGATATCGGCACGCGCCGAAACGGTGGCGCCATCGAGCGGGATCGAACTGGTCATGATTGGGGGCATTGCCCAAAGATAGTGGCATTACGGTGGCAATCCAGAGGACTTGCTCCTGCGCTTGACACGCGCTCGGGAAGACGGGACTGCACGGCCGACACCGGCAAGAAAGGCGCCCTCCCCTTGGCCACCCCGTTCACCATCCGCCCCATCACCAGTAAGTCCGATCGCAAGGCGTTCGTCGATCTGCCGTTCCGCCTCTACAAGAACGATCCAAATTGGGTGCCGCCGCTGAAGGGCGAAGCGCTGGGGCTGGTGACCCCCGCAAAGAATGGCTGGTTCAGCCATGCCGAGGCACAGTTATTCCTGGCCGAGCAGGACGGTCATGTCGTCGGCCGCGTATCGGCCCATATCGACACGCTCGCGCTGACAATGGATCCGGCGCAGGGTTTTGGTCCAGGCTGTGGCCAGTTCGGGCTACTCGACGCCGAGAATGAGGAGCAGGCTAGGGCGCTGATCGAGACCGCGGAGAGTTGGCTACGCGGCAAAGGCATGACCCGCGTACTCGGCCCGATCAGCATGTCGATCTGGGAGGAGCCCGGGCTTCTGATTGAGGGCTATGATCATCCGCCGACGATTATGATGGGACACGCCAAACCCGAATATCGCGGTTGGATCGAGCGCGCAGGCTATCATCCCGTAAAGGAACTGCTCACCTACGAACTCGACATCACCAAGCCCTTCTCGCCCCTGCTGCAGCGGATCATCGCCGCGGGGCAGAAGAACCCACGAATCGTGCTACGCGACGTCGACAAATCGAAGTTTGACGAGGAAGCCGCAATTATTCTGTCGATCCTCAATGACGCCTGGTCCGACAATTGGGGATTCGTGCCGCTCACTCCCCCCGAGATCAAGGACGTCGGAGTGAAGCTCAAGCCGATCGTTTTCCAAGACCTGATCCGCATCGCCGAACTAGACGGCAAGCCGGTCGCGTTCATGATCACCCTGCCCGACCTCAACGAGGCGATCGCGCCGCTGAATGGCAGCTTGCTGCCGTTCGGCTGGGCGAAATTGCTGTGGTGGCTGCGCTCCCCCAAGGCTCGGACGATGCGCGTGCCACTGATGGGAGTGGTGAAAGAGTTACAATCCTCGCGACTGGCGAGCCAACTCGCCTTCATGCTTATCGAATCAATCCGACTGTCGGCGGTAAAGAATTATGGCTCGACCCGCGGGGAGATTGGCTGGATTCTGGAGGACAATCAGGGAATGCGTTCGATCGCCGAGGCGATAAACTGCACGATCAACAAGCGCTATATGGTCTACGAGAAGACCCTTTGAGGCGGTCCCGCGGCGGCCACAAGGCATGCCGCGGGATAAGCCTTACTTCTTGGCGAGCGGATCGAAGCCGGTCACCAACCACTCATCCCGAGTATGGCAGATCTTGCGGTCAATAATCGAACCCGTGGTGTGAGGCACGATGACGCAATATCGTGTCATTGGGCTCTGCGCTTGCACTACCGTGGCGGCAGCCACACCAGCCGCGGCACCGGGTTGGGCGTCGGTGGCATAAGCGGCACCGGGGATCATCAGGAAGGTGGCGACGGCGCCAACGAAAGCGAGGCCGGAGCGGGCGAAAATCGAAGTCATGGCGGGATGTCCTTTGTGCAGATCAGGCCCTCTCGGCCTGTATCCGCACCATTGCATCCACCGTGCCAGTTCATATTTTCGTTGTTTTACAACAGATTATAGAGAAATTCGAGATTCCCGCAAATGACTCCGCGCCATGTGTTCGGATTTTACACCAAACATTGTACCGCCGGACTACTAGCGCAACCGTACCCAAGTCGGAGCATGGTCACTGGCCTTTTCACGAGCGCGATATTCCTTGTCCACGCCGGCGTCGACCAGTCGGTCGGCTACCGCCGGGCTGAGCAGCAGGTGATCGATGCGGAACCCCGCGTCGCGCTGCCAAGCGCCAGCCTGATAGTCCCAGAAGGTCCACACCCCGCCGCGCGGATGCCGGGTACGCAGCGAATCGGTCCATCCCTGGGCGAGCAGGGCGCGATAGCCAGCCCGGCTTTCCGGCTGCATCAACGCATCCTGCGCCATCGCCCGCACCGAGAAGGTATCATCGTCATTGGGGATGACGTTGTAATCCCCCGCCAGGATCGCCGGCACCTCCTCGGCCAGCAACTGGAGCGCGCGCGCGCGCAACCGGTCGATCCATCGCAACTTATAGTCGAACTTCGGGCCCGGCTGCGGATTGCCGTTGGGCAAATAGATCGAGGCGACCACCAGCCCATCGACGTCCGCCTCAAGGTAACGGCTATGCTCGTCCTCGGGTTCGCCCGGCAGCCCGCGATGCCGCTCTACAGGCTGCATGCCCTTGGCAAGCACGGCAACACCGTTGAAGCCCTTCTGACCGTGCCACAACGCGCCATAACCAGCCTCGCGGATATCCGATTCGGGGAAGGTCTCGTCGCTCGATTTCAACTCCTGCAGACACACCACATCGGGCTGCTGCTCGGCGAGATATTCGAGAAGGCGGGGAAGTCGCGCCTTGATGCCATTGACGTTGTACGTAACGATTTTCATCTAGATCGAGAAGCTCGTGCCGCACCCGCAGCCCGAAGCTGCCTGTGGATTCTCAACCTTAAACGCTGCACCCGCCAGCGAATCGATATAATCGACCGAGCAGCCGCGCACGAGATCGAGACTGATCGCGTCGACCACCAGCGTCACTCCGTCGGTCTCGACCGCGGTATCATCGCCTTCCACCGCATCGGCGAGGCCGAATTTATACTGAAAGCCCGAGCAGCCGCCGCCATCAACGGAGAGCCGCAGAATAGCGGGTTTCTCTTGCTTCGCCGCAATCACTGCGACGCGCGCGGCAGCGGAAGGGGTGAGGAGAATTTCGGGTGCGAACGTGGCCATGCAGTGGAGATAGGACTTCAAATGACCGGGGGCAACCGCGTCTTACCTCCGCGCATCTGTCATCGTCATGCCGCTGGCGGCTAGGCAACGGTGCCGCTACCGCTACCGCCTGCGTTATTTCGCCAGCTTTTCAATCTTGTCCTGCAGTGAAGCGAGTTGGGCCTTGAGCGCAGCAACGTCGTCGGCTTCGTTGGCGGCGGTCGGCGCGGGAGTTGCCGTCATGCCCGGCATTCCCGGAAATCCAGCCGGTACCGTACCCGGCTTGAACGCTTGGGTCGCAGCCTCAAACATCTGGATGTTACGCTTGGCGATCTCGGCGAAGGGCGAATGGGCGAAGGCACCCTCCACCGCGGTCTTGAACTGTTCCTGGTTGCGGCGGAACGCCTCCATCGAAGCTTCTAAATAGCCCGGCACCATCGCCTGCATCGAATCGCCGTACATCGAGATCAGCTGGCGCAGGAAATTTACCGGCAGCATCGTCTGCCCGCGGCTCTCCTCTTCCATGATGATCTGGGTGAGCACGTTATGGGTGATGTCGTCGTCGGTCTTGGCATCTACTACCTTGAACTCGCGCCCCTCGCGGGTCATCGCAGCCAAGTGTTCCAGCGTGATGTAGGATGAGGTTTCGGTGTTGTAGAGACGCCGATTGGCGTACTTCTTGATGATGACGATACCGTCGCTGCTGGCCTGCTTCTTCATGAAAGTCCCCGCGCGTGTTTGATCCACCTGTAACACCCTTCCTTGATGCACCGCAACACGGCCCGCGACCTTTACCCCTGTTTATCGATATGTTGCGGGAAGAAACCGCAGCATCGCCGGATCGCCGCGCGGCAGCACTCGCAGGCCTTCGCGCCTATCAGGTTGCGCCGCGCGCGCGGCACCGACTTACAAAAATTCGCTTCCGCCAAGGGCGGGCCGGCTTACGCGAATATCGGGGCGGCGAAGGGCCGGTAGTGATCGTTGTGCCCTCGCTGATCAATCCGCCGACGATCCTCGACCTGACCCCCGAAGTGTCGCTTATGCGCTGGCTGGGAATGCGAGGGTTCCGCCCGTTCCTGCTCGACTGGGGCACACCGGCACCGGATGCACGCGAGATGGATGCCACCGCGCACATAGAACAGCTCCTGCTACCTCTGATCCGGCGCTTCAAAGTACCGCCGGTGCTGGTCGGCTATTGCCTGGGCGGCACATTCTGCGCCGCTGCCGCGCAGGTGACGGCGGTGGCGGGTGTCGCGCTGGTGGCTGCGCCGTGGCATTTTGACGGCTTCGGTGAAAGCGGGCGAGCCGACATTGCCGCGGTATGGGAACAGGCGCGACCAGCGTGCGAGGCGTTGGGGCTCGTGCCAATGGAAGTGCTGCAGTCGGGCTTCTGGCGGCTCGATCCCGCCCGAACGATCTCCAAATACGAAGCCTTTGCTGCAATGACGCCGGGTAGCCGCGAGGCGCGGACCTTCGTGGCGATGGAGGATTGGGCCAATGCCGGCGCGCCGCTGACACTGGCCGCGGGGCGGCAGTTGTTCGAGGAGTTCGTTGCTGCTGACACTCCCGGCCAAGGTCGATGGGTGGTGAAGGGCCAGACGATCGATCCGCGCACACTCCCCTGCCCTACGATCGATTTCGTATCGATGTCCGACCGGATCGTGCCAGCCGCCTCTGCCGCCAATCTCCCCGAACAGCGCCATCTGGGCGCAGGCCATGTCGGAATGATCGTCGGGCGGGGAGGACGCATGCAGTTGTGGGAACCGTTGGCCGACTGGATTAGCAGCCTGCCAGCGCCTAGATAGGCGGCATAAAACAACAGACTTTCGCAGGAGCCGCAATCATGGACATCGTCATCACCGCCGCCAAGCGCACCCCCGTGGGCAGCTTCCTTGGCGCCTTTGCGGGTGTGCCCGCGCACGAGCTCGGCCGGATCGCGATCGAGGCCGCGCTGGCGCAGGCGGGTGTCGAGGGCGAGGACGTGTCCGAGGTAATTCTGGGCCAGGTACTCACCGCTGCCCAAGGCCAAAATCCGGCGCGGCAAGCGTCGATGGCGGCTGGTGTGCCCAAGGAAGTTCCTGCCTGGGGCGTCAACCAAGTCTGCGGTTCCGGCCTGCGCGCAGTGGCACTAGCCTATCAGGCGATCTCGACCGGTGACGCGACGATCGTGGTGGCTGGCGGACAGGAATCCATGTCTCTCAGCGCCCATGCGCAGAACCTGCGCGCCGGCACCAAGATGGGCAATGTCGCAATGGTCGACACGATGATCAGCGACGGGCTGACCGATGTTTTCAACCATTATCACATGGGCATCACCGCCGAGAATCTGGCTGAGCAATATCAGATTACTCGGGCCGCGCAGGATGAATTTTCCGTACGCTCGCAGAACCGCGCGTCGGCAGCGCGCGCGAGCGGGCGGTTCGTCGACGAAATCGCGCCGGTCACGATCAAGGGCCGCAAGGGTGACACGATCGTTGAGCATGACGAATATATCCGCGACGGCGCGACAGTCGAGAGCGTCTCCGGCCTCAAGCCCGCATTCAAAAAAGACGGCAGCGTCACCGCCGCCAATTCGAGCGGGCTCAACGATGGCGCTGCGGCGCTGGTGATCATGAGCCGCGAGGAGGCCGAGCGTCGCGGGGCGCCAATCCTTGCCACGATAAAGAGCTGGGCTTCAGCCGGGGTGGATCCCTCGATCATGGGCATCGGCCCGGTGCCCGCCTCGCGCAAGGCCCTGGCAAAGGCTGGCTGGGAGATCGCCGATATCGACCTGATCGAGGCTAACGAGGCTTTCGCCGCACAAGCGCTGTCGGTCGGCAAGGAACTCGGCTGGGATGCGGAGAAGGTCAACGTGAACGGCGGTGCGATCGCGATCGGCCATCCAATCGGCGCGAGCGGCGCGCGCGTGCTGACCACGCTGATCTACGAAATGGGCAAGCGCGATGCCAAAAAGGGCCTCGCTACTTTGTGCATCGGCGGTGGCATGGGCATCGCGATGTGCCTCGAGCGCGACTGAGCTAGGGGGGCGGGCGACCCCACCCCATTGGTAACCGCCAGGCAGTCAAACTGAATGTTTACGTTGCCCGAGCCATGCCGGATACGTTCCCTTGACCTACCGTTGGGAGGAAGTCGATCGAGCCCGAATCCGTCATAGCCGAACTTCATGCACGCCTGCTGGCGGTGGACGAGGAAAAGGTCGCGAGTCTCAAGCGTCGCACCGACACCGTGGACCAGCTCAAGCAGATCGTCGCGGCGATCGGTGTGATCGCGGGCACGATGAAGCGGCTGTCGATCAACGCCACGATCGAATCGGCGCGCGCCGGCACCGCGGGACGGGGATTTGCGGTGGTCGCGGCCGAAATGAAGAGCCTCGCCGATGCCGCCCAGGGCGCCGCAGCCCAGGCGACGGACCTGCTCGAAGCCCGCGACCGCGACCTGAAGCGGACGGTCGGGCACCCTTATACCAACGGCCCTAGCCTTTGACAGTTGCCCATGTCCGGGAGGTTATTGAGGCTATTCGTTCGGGATCGTTGGCGAAGAAGTTCCAGACCTCGCAGTACGCGGATACGATTTCTTCGTAGGTTTCGTAGATCGTGCTAAAGCGTAAGTAGCCCCGTACGACATTTAATCGGCATTGCTAGGTCAAGTACTAATTGCGTGGCGTATCGTTAGCAGAACCTTTGGCTTCTTTGATTTTCTACTTGTAGCGGTTTCGTCTTCGTTCGCGCCGTTAATCATACGTATGCCGGGAGCAGGGTTGCCTACGGGGTCTAGAAAGCTCGCCGCAGGATGGCGTTGAGAAAGGGTAGCACCACGCCCACCGCCTCTCGCTTCGCGGGGCACGCCGCGCCCAAAATGACGGCCCAAACCCTGCGCTGATCTCGTGGTGCAGGCGGACGGCTACCGCGCTTTGCCCGGACCCGGGTCAGCGTGCCTTGTTGCCCGACGCGCGCTTCGTCCTGCATCCATATTCAATCGGTTTGCCGCGTGCGTGCTCGGGTAAGGCAGCCGCTACGTTGAGCGCGAAATCTTTTTAAAGATCTCCCGCGCGGCCGGATCCATCTTGGGGTTGAACGGACGCACTGAAAGCCGGCGATAGCCAAGAGCGTCGAGATGCTTTCCAACCGTTCGTTCGTGCAGAACAAGTCCAAAATCCTGCTCGAGCCGGTTCCGAAAATCAACCCGCCGCCACCGGACGACTTTGTCCTTCCCAGGTTGCGGACCGGCTTCCAACAAAGCAATTAAGCCCTGCCTCTGTTCAGCCGTCAGCTTCGAGGCACGACCCGGCAACAGTTTCTTTTCTAATCCCGCCAAACCGTCTGATTTACAACGGTGAACCCAATCTCGGAGCGTCTGGTGATCCATCCCGCAGCTGCGCGCAGCCGTGGTTCCGTCCGCCCCCCAGGGCTGTTCAGTTCTTTGAACTAGCCCGTTGACGGACGCCTAGCGGCGCGGCCGATTGTGAGTCTGAAATGCCACACTCGATGCTTTTTCCGAGCCCTGG
>Ga0233335_1000026_pt1 | contig 68320 bp, 62 predicted proteins | sample GEONDECOMP222_FD_180695 | JGI IMG/M metagenome (GOLD analysis project Ga0233335, IMG submission 180695) | Leaf litter microbial communities from Shasta-Trinity National Forest, California, United States - GEON-DECOMP-222 | ecosystem: Environmental > Terrestrial > Plant litter > Unclassified... | reverse complement strand
ACGATCCGCGTAGGCGATCCGCTCGACCCCGAGACGCAGATCGGTCCCGTGGTGTCCTCCAAGCAGATGGAGATCATCCTCGGCTATATGGACAAGGGAAAGAACGAGGGTGCGACCGCGCTGACCGGGGGCGGGCGGATGACCGGCGGCGCGCATGATGCGGGTTTCTTCCTGCAGCCAACGATCTTCGACGGCGTGACCGATTCGATGACGATCGCGCGCGAAGAGATCTTCGGCCCAGTGCTCTCCGCGTTCAGCTTCGACACCGCCGAGGAAGTGCTCGCACGCGCCAACGCCACCGAATTTGGTTTGGCGAGCGGCGTGTGGACCCGCGATCTTTCCACCGCGCACAAGATGGCACGAGGCATCCGCGCCGGATCGGTGTGGATCAACTGCTACCAGATGCTCGATCCAGCGGTGCCATTCGGCGGCTACGGAATGAGCGGCTTCGGGCGCGAATCGGGCATGCACCAGATCGACGAATATCTTGAGACCAAGGCGGTGTGGATCAAGCTCGATTAGGACTGATCCGTCTGGGTTTGATCAGTCCGGGCTTGGCCAATTCGGGAGGCCCGGACTATCGCGGGTCATGGACGACCCGCTTTCTCCCCTTACCCGTGCCGAGGTCGAGCGCCTGCCGCCCGCCTCGCACCTAATCGACTCCGATCTGGAGGAGGCAGATCTGTCCGGGCTCGACCTCTCACGCTGGACCTTCGAGCGCTGCCGGCTGCGCCGTGCCGACTTCACCGGGGCCAGACTCGAAGGTACGATTTGGCAGTCGTGTCGTGCAGGCTTCGCCCAGTTTTTGCGCGCGGATCTCACCGACGCCCGCTTCACCGCCTGCGACCTCAACAATGCCGTGCTGCGCGGCGCGACGCTGACCTCCGCAGCGTTCGAACGCTGCAAACTGACCGGTGCGGACCTGTCCGATGCCAAGGCGTTCGAGTTACGCTTCACAGAGACGCTGCTGATCAACGCCCGGCTGCCGGGTTATTCCTTCCGCAAGCAAACACTCACCAAGCTCGACTTCGGCCAAGCCGATTTGCGCAAATGCGATTTCCGTGCAGTGACGTTCGACGAGTGCAGCTTGCGCGACGCCAACATGGCCGGGTCGCGCTTCGATGGCGCCGACCTGCGCGGCGCGGACCTGGGCGGACTTCGGCTGGTCGACGCCGGGCTGTTTCGCGGCGCGACGATCTCGCGGGAACAGGCGGGGCAATTGCTCGGTGAGCTTGGGCTCAACGTACAGTAGCTACACCCATTCCGACCCACGCCGGTCGGGATCGGCGGCAGTGGATTTGATCGTCATCGCCACTTCGCCGAGCATGTCGAGGAAGCGCCGCTGCACCGCGGTCGGTCGCCAACTCCGCCGCGTGGTAATCCCGATCAGCCGCTTGCTATGTTCGAGCGGAGTGCCGACCCGCGCGAGCAGCCCACTACGGATTTGCAGCGCCACTTGGTCTGGTGACAGCAAGGTAAGAAAATCCCCATCGGTCAGCAGCCGGCCGATGATCATCACCGATCCGCATTCGATCGGGGTCGGCGGCAGCTCCCGCCCCTCGAACAGCCGCTCCCACTGCGCGCGTAACGGCGAATTAGCGGGACCGACGATCCAGGGATAAGCGGCAAGCTGCTCCATCGACGGCATTTCCGGGCCGGCCAGCGGATGGTGGCTGCCGGCCGCGATCACCAGCCGGTCTTCATAGAGCGGCAGCTGATAGAGATCGGTGACGTCGAACGGCCGCAGCGCGCCGACGATCAGGTCGATCTGTCCGTCGCGCAGTGGCTCAACCAGCTCGCGCCAGCTGCCCTCAACCACCTCGAAACGTGCGCGCGGCTGTTCGGCGGCCATCTTCGCCATCGCCGCGGGCACCAGGAACGGCCGCGACAGTGGCAGCGCACCAAAGGCGATCAACTCGCCTTTCTCCTCCAGACCCAGATCTGCGATCGCCGCAGCAATCTCGCCCACCGCCAGCCGCGTACCCCGCGCCAGCCTTTTGCCCGCCGCGTTGAGCCAAACCCCGCGTCCGCGCCGCTCGACCAGCTCGCCGCCAATCACCTGCTCAAGATCGCCGACCGCGCGGTGGACTGCGGTCTGCGACAGTCCTGTGTTGTGCGCGGCCGCAATGAAGCTTCCCGCCTCGGCCAGCGCCAGGAAGGCGCGCAGCTGGGTGGTAGTCATCAGCCGATCTGGCTGGGCGAAGACGCGGGTCAGCCCGCGTGCGCCGCTCGCCAGATGGTCCATCGCTGCGCGCACCCGAGCGGCAACGATCTCGCCGACCGGCGTGGGCACCATGCCCCCCGAACGCCGCTCGAACAGCGCATAACCGAACTGGCGCTCAAGCTTGGCCAAACCTTGCGTCAGCGCCGGCTGCGACAGGCTGACGATTTCGGCGGCCGCGCTGATGCTGCCATGTTCCTGAATCGCGAGCAGCGCGCGCAGATGACGCAAGTTCAGGTCGAATGGATTGGCCGCCATCTCCGCTCCTTACCAGTTCGTCGCCCCACTCGGCAAAGCCGCGTAGCAAATTTCAATGGACGGACCAATCTCTTATTGGTAGGACCAATACACAATTCGCGGTGCTGCCGCCTTAGGACGAGGACCCCCCATGGATTTCGAACTTCCCGACGACGTCATCGAATTCCGCGACGTCACCCGCGCGATCGTCGCCGATCTGCTGCAGTACGAACGCGAATTTCAGGAAACCGGCGTCGTGCCGCCAATCGTGCGTAAAACACTCGTCGATAACGGCTATTTCGGCCTCGGGCTTCCATCGGAATATGGTGGCCTCGGAATGGGCGCGCTCGCCCAATGCGTCGTGCAGATTGAACTCGGGCGCCTACCCCCGCAATTCTGGACCGAGTTGCGCCCGCTGATGGGCCCAGGCGCCAAGAATATCGTTCATCACGGTAGCCCTGAGCAGAAGGCGCGGCTGATCCCAGGCATGGCGAGCGGCGAGATCCCGATCGCCTTCGCGCTCACTGAGCCGCATTGCGGCTCTGACCTCGCCTCGATGCGCAGCACCGCGGTGCGCAATGCCGACGGTTGGCTGATCAACGGCAGCAAGACCTACATTTCCAACGGCAAGACCGCCAAGGAACTGATCGTCTATGCCTATACCGACAAGTCGAAGGGCGCGAAGGGCGGCATGTCCGCCTTCCTGATGAATTCTAAGACGCCGGGCTATTCGGTCGATGGCACGATTCCCCTGATGGGTACGGCGACACCGGGCGTCTACGAGCTCTCCTTCACGGATTGCCAGATACCCGCCGATGCGCTGGTCGGCGAGGAGGGCCGGGCGTTTCATTATGCGCTCGAGGGACTCAACGAGGGACGGCTCAACGTCGGCGCAACTGCGGTCGGCATGGGTGAGTATGCGCTCGAACTCGCGATCGACCAGGCCAAGACACGCCCGGCGTTCGGCGGGGTGATCGCTGATTTCCAGGCGATCCGCCATTATATTGCGACTATGGCAACTGACATGCGCGCGGCGCGGTTAATCCTTCTCGACGCCTGCTGGCGCTACGACCGCGGCGAGAAAAAGCGCGAGATCGCCTCCATGGCAAAGCTGTTCGCCACCGAAGCCGGCAGCCGCACCGTCGACACCGCGCTGCAGATCTTCGGCGGCGCCGGCTATTGCCGCGGCTATGCGATTGAGCGGCTGTACCGCGACATCCGCATCACGCGAATCTACGAAGGGTCGTCGGAAATTCAGAAGAACACGATCGCCCGCGAATTGCTGCGCTAACCTATTTCCTCCTCCGCCTTGCGGGGGAGGATATTCTCACGCCGCCAACGGGAAGCGCAATAACCGATCCTCCAACGCAACCAGCGCCTGGGCGCCGCGCCCAACCGCTTTGACGATCTCGGGATGGTCCGCGTCGAGCCCGCCGGTCAACGAGCCGAACGCGGGCAGGATAATCTTGTCCGCAGTCGCTACGAAACAGCGCCGCGCCACGCGCCGGCCGCGCACCGTGATCCGGAGCTTGGGGTGGAAATGTCCCGACATCTCCGGCCGGGTCTCGCCACGCTCGGCCTCGTGGCGCAGCACGACGCCGTCTACTACTGCCTCCTCGACCACCGCGCCGCCGCAGCGGTCGACCAGGGCCGGGTCGTGGTTGCCAGTGATCCAGGTCCAGCACGTCGCATCTGTCAGTGCGGTCAACATCTCGCGCGCCCGCTCGGGAAGCCGATCGCATCCGGCCGAATCGTGGAAACTATCCCCCAGGCACCATACTTCGTGCGCACCAGTCGTCGCCACCAGCACCTCAAGTTCGGCCAGCGTGGCAATCGAATCGTAAGGCGGCAGCATCTGCCCGTGACCAGCGAACCAACTTGCTTTCTCGAAATGCAGATCGGCGACCAAGAGCGCGCGCCGCGCCGGCCAGAACAATGCGCCCTGCGGCAAGGCCAGAAACGCATGCGTCGCGAACGAAAAGGGAACCATGGCTCTGCAATGCCGGAATTGTCTGCCCCGATCAACTTGCGGATCGACCTGCGCTAGTGCGCCGCAACATAACCCTTGTTTCGGCCGAGCAAAGGCGTAGAGCGCCCCGTCATTCCGCCGGATAGCAAACCCATGGCCACCGCGACCGGCCGTGCTTCCTCCAGCACGGATTTTTCCCGAAAGAACATCGCGCTCACCGTTGGCGCGATTGGAGTCGTGTTCGGCGACATCGGCACCAGCCCGCTCTATGCCTTCCGCGAAGCGCTCGCACAGAGCGCGACCGACGGCATCGACGCAAGCGAGATCCTCGGTGTGCTGAGCCTCACGCTGTGGGCGCTGATTCTGGTGGTCACTATCAAATACGTGCTGTTTCTGATGCGCGCCGACAATCAGGGTGAAGGCGGCGTACTCGCGCTTACCGCGCTGGCGCGCCGGGTGCTGGGCAAGCGTTCGCGGATCGTGCTGGTGCTCGGCGCGACTGGCGCGGCGCTATTCTACGGCGATGCGATCATCACCCCGGCGCTGTCTGTCCTGTCCGCGGTCGAAGGGCTCCGCACCTTGCCCGGCATGGAGCATGCGATCTCGCAGGATATGATCATGGGGCTGACGATCGGCATCCTGATCGCCTTGTTCTTGCTTCAGTCGCGCGGCACCGCGCATATGTCCAAGCTATTCGGGCCGGTCTGCGTGCTATGGTTCCTGGCGATTGCCGCGCTTGGACTGCATCATATCTTCGACGAACTCTCGATCCTGCGGGTGTTTTTTCCCTGGTATGGGGTGAAGTTCCTGTTCAGCCACGGGATCACCGGGCTGTTCGTGCTTGGCGCGGTATTCCTCACCGTCACCGGCGCCGAGGCGCTGACTGCCGACATGGGCCATTTCGGGCTAGTGCCGATAAGACTCGGCTGGTTTATCCTGGTTTTCCCATGCCTCGTGCTCAACTATCTGGGACAGGGTGCCTATGCGCTGGCAGCGCTCGAGGCGACCCCGGCCGGCACGATGTTCCGCAACCAGGACTGGTTTTTCACCATGACCCCGGAAGTGGTCCGCCCGGCGTTGGTCGCGCTGGCAACGCTGGCGACGGTGATTGCCAGCCAGGCGGTCATAACCGGTGCCTATTCGCTGACCCAGCAGGCGATCCAATTGGGCTTTCTGCCGCGGCTGCGGATCAAGAACACGTCCGCTGAACATTCGGGCCAGATCTATCTTCCCGCGATCAACTGGTTGTTGCTGATCGGCGTACTGGTACTGGTGGTGCAGTTCCGCAATTCGTCGGCGATGGCTGCTGCTTACGGGATCGCTGTGACCGGCACGATGGTGGTCACCACATGCCTGGGCTATGTCGTGGTGCGTCATCTGTGGAACTGGCCGCGAATCTGGGCGATCGCGATGATCGGGCCGATGCTCGGACTCGATCTGATCTTCTTCGGCTCAAACATACTGCGCGTTATCGAGGGCGGCTGGGTGCCACTACTGGTCGCCGGGCTGATCCTGGTGTTGATCGGCACTTGGGTGCGCGGCGCTGGCATTATGCGCGCGTTCGAACAGCGCCAGAGCATCCCGATGGCCGACCTCGCCGCTGCACTCTCGCGCCGCCCCCCCGAACGGGTTGAGGGCATGGCGGTCTTCCTCACCGCCAACACCGCCAACGCGCCCGGCGCACTGCTCCACAATCTGAAGCACAATAAGGTGCTCCACGCGAAAAACCTGATCTGTTCGATCCGCACCTCGGATCGACCGACCGTCGAGCCGCACGACCGCGCCGACATCACCAAGATCGACGACAATTTTACTGCGGTGGTGCTCACCTACGGCTTTATGGAATCGCCTGACGTGCCGCGCGACCTAGGGCTGGAGGCTGATGCGCGGCACGTGGCGCTCAATCCTAACAAGACGTCGTTCTTCATCGGCCGCAACACGATCAAGGCGGACGCCGACAAGGGGATGCCCTTGTGGCAGGACCGAATTTTCATGTTCCTGCAGCGCAATGCCGCCTCCCCCACCGATTTTCTGCGCATCCCGCCGGGCAAGGTGCTCGAGCTCGGCGAACAGGTCACCGTCTGATCAACCGGGCATGGCCTCGTCCCGCGCTCAGCGCGGGAACAGGAAACGGATCTGCCGGCCGACAAAATCGATCTGTACTGATCGGAACAACCGCAGCACGTCCATCCCCAGCATAAGCGCCGGCGTGTCCGTGAGACCGAAACGCGCGAACGGCGCCGCATCGGCGAACCCTACGGCCACATGGCGCAAGCCGATCCCACCGATCTCGATCTGGTCGACCATCGCGTAATCGACGGTCAGTACGTCGCCGGTGACCGAAGTGACCTGGGTTTGGCCGAGTGGCTGCGGCGGGTGCTTCGCCATCGCCGCGAGCAATGCCAGATTGCCGACGCTCAGCGGCGAGCCGGTATCAATGATCACTGAGATCCGGCGCCCGCGGTAGCGCGCATCGGTGACGATCAGCTGGCCGAACAGATTTTTGGCAACGACCACGATTTCGCCTGGCTCTGCCGAGCGGCGCGAGCGGCGTGACTTCACTGGCCGCAGGCTCATTTCCTTTCGGTCAAAGTCGATCGAGACGGCATGGCCCTGCAGTGTATCCACCCCGAGGATACCGGGTGCGCCCAAGTCGGCGCCGTTGAGCGCAGGGGAGATCACCGTCGTCCGGGAGATTTTTGACACGCTCAGTGCCGGCACGATGACCGTGGCGACTACGTTCGTGCCAGTCATCGCGGTAATCTTGATCATGGCTCCTGCCGCGAGATTGAGGCGCCCGGCGAGCTCGCGCGAGAGCACGGTGCGTTGCGATCCGGTGTCCACGATGAAGCGATACGGGCCGTGCGTGCCGATCGACACAGGGACGGTCATCCGCTGCTGCGCATCGCCAAGCTGGAGCAGGCTTTCCTCAGTTACAGGCTCAGCGGCGATCGGGTCGTGTGCAGCCGGAGCCCCTACGGCCCGAGTCGATTCGGCCGGGATCTGCGCACAAAGCGGTCCTGCCAGGCTCCACGCCATTATCGATACGATCGTGCCGACCGCGCCTCTCATGCCGTCGGAATGCACCCGATTCGGCCCTTTCGCAAGGAATTGATCAGTCTCGGCGCATCGCCTCCGCCGCCAGCGCTTCGGCCTCGACCAGCAGCGCATCCTCCGAGCTGCCGGTCGCTATCCGCTCGCGCCCGATCAGCGTGAGCACCGGCACCGCCAGCGGCGAGACGCGATCGAGCGGGACATGCACCATCGTCTCCACCGCCCGCTCGATCAACGAGGCGAGTCGCCCGACATCGGTCATCTTCGCCCGCGCGTCCGCCCAAGCGGCCTGGAGCAGTAAATGGGTCGGCTCGTATTTCTGCAGCACGTCGTAGATCAGGTCGGTCGAGAAGGTGACCTGCTTGCCAGTCTTGCGTTTGCCTGGGTGCTGGCGCTCGACCAATCCCCCGATCACCGCCACCTCACGGAACGCGCGCTTGAGCAGATGGGAGCCTTGCACCCAATCGACGAATTCGTCCTCGAGGATATCGGGCGAGAACAGACTGGCGGGATCAGTCACCGGCTCGATCGAGTAAGTGGCGATCGCATAATCGTTGGCGACATAGCCGAGTGGTTTGAGCCCTTGGCTCTCCATCCGCCGGGTGATCAGCATTCCCAGTGACTGGTGCGCGTTCCAGCCCTCGAAGCTGTAGGCAACCATGTAATGCCGCCCACCGAGCGGGAAGGTCTCGACCAGCAGCTGATCCGCCGCGGGCAGCACCGAGCGATAGGCCTGCACCTCGAGCCATTCGCGGACGTCGGTCGGGAAGCGCGGCCACTCGCCCGGGGTCGCGAGGAATCGTCGCACCCGATCGGCAAGGTTGGTCGAAAGCGGCATCCGCGCACCACCATAAGTCGGGATGCGCGCGGGTTTGGACGTGGCACGGACGATCAGGTCCTCGGTGTCGACCTTCTCCACCTCCAAGCTCAATCCCGCGAAGAAGAAGGTGTCGCCCGTGCTGAGCGTCGAGGCGAAGGCTTCCTCGACCGTCCCCAAATTGCGACCGTTGCGGAAGCGAACGTGAAGCATTGTCGCCTCGACGATAATTCCGGCATTGAGCCGGTGCTGCGTTACAAACTGTGGATGCGTCACCCGCCACAGCCCGAGCGTGTCCTGGGTCAGTCGCTTGAACCGATCGTACGCGCGCAGCGAGTAGCCGCCATCGCGGATGAAGCCGAGCACGCGATCGAAGGTCGCTTCATCGAGTGCCGAATAAGGAAGTGCCGAGCGCACCTCCTCGAGCATCGCCCCCTGCTCGAATGGGGCGGCGCACGCACACGCCATCACGTGTTGCGCAAGCACGTCGAGCGCACCCATCCGAAACACATCGTCGTCGAGTTCGCCCGCCTCGACCGCATCGAGCGCGGCGCGCGCTTCGAGATATTCAAAGCGATTACCTGGCACGACGATCGCCTCGGACGATTCGTCGAGCCGGTGGTTCGCGCGGCCAATTCGTTGGAGAAGGCGCGACGATCCCTTGGGCGCCCCCATCTGGATCACGCAGTCGACGTCGCCCCAGTCGACGCCAAGGTCAAGGCTGGCGGTGGCGACCAGTGCCCGCAGCCGTCCATCGGCCATCGCGCCCTCCACCTTGCGGCGGGCCTCCCGGCTGAGCGACCCGTGGTGGATGCCTATCGGCAGCCCCATCACATTGGCCTTCCACAAATCTTGAAAGATGAGCTCGGCCAGACTGCGGGTATTGCAGAACACCAGGGTGGTTTTGTGCAGCTCGATCTCGGCCATCACTTGCTCGGCGGCATAGCGGCCGGAATGGCCCTGCCACGGGATGCGATCCTCAGGAATCAGAATCGAAACATTGGGCTCGGCCCCCGCCTCACCCCGGACCAACGCGACGGTATCGATGTCACCATCGGGCGCGAGCCAGGCGCGATAGTCGTCCGGGTCCGCTACCGTTGCCGACAGCGCGACACGGCGCATCCCCGGCGAGATTTTTTGCAGACGCGCCATACACAGCGAGAGCAGGTCACCGCGCTTGCCAGTGGCAAAGGCATGGACCTCGTCGACCACAATCGTGCGCAGCCCCGCGAACATCGTGAAGCTGTCCGGATAGGAAAGCAGCAGCGACAGCGATTCGGGGGTGGTTAGTAGGATCTGCGGCGGTTTCACCCGCTGCCGCGCCTTACGGTCGGACGGGGTATCGCCGGTACGGGTCTCGATGCGGATACCCACCCCCATCTGCTCAACCGGGGTCAGCAGGTTGCGCTGCACGTCCACCGCCAACGCTTTGAGAGGCGAGATATAAAGCGTGTGGAGGCCTTGGCTCGGGGTCTCGATCAACTCAGCGAGACTCGGCAGGAAACCGGCGAGCGTCTTGCCTGCACCGGTGGTGGCGACGAGCAGCGCATGGTGACCGGCACGGCCTTCGGCAAGCATGTCGAGCTGGTGGCGCCGCGGCGACCAACCACGCGCGGCAAACCAGTCTGAGAGGGGTGCGGGGAGATCGCTCACCGCCCTGCTCCCATGCCATCACTCCGAACGCGTTTCAGCATCCGCGAGCGCCGCCCTTGAATCTTCTGATCAGGTATAAACCCTGACACAAGTTCGAGGCGACGCACCGTCTTGTGCTGGAGGAAGTGGAACAACACGCCATCCAAACCATATAGGAACGATGAGTAAGCTCGGCGACTGGATCGAACCGCATCCACACGGCATCTACGTCCGGCCCGCAGACGCATGGATCGACCCGTCAATCCCGAGCGACCGCGCACTCATCACTCACGGCCATGCCGATCACGCGCGCGGTGGCCACGGCGCGGTCTGGGCAACCCCCGAAACGCTCGCGATCATGGAGGCGCGCTACGGCCCTCAAGTCGGCCACCCAGTACAATATGGCGAGATTCGTTCGATGGGCGAGGTCGAGGTGCGGTTCGTGCCCGCCGGTCATGTGCTCGGCTCCGCGCAGATCGTGCTCGACCATCGCGGCGAGCGGATAGTCGTCTCAGGCGACTATAAGCGCCGACCCGACCCGACCTGCGCCCGTTTCGAGCCCGTTGCGTGCGACGTGTTTGTCACTGAGGCGACCTTCGGCCTTCCCGTCTTCCGCCACCCGGACACCGGCGACGAAATCGACAAATTGCTCCGCCACCTCCACGCAAATCCGACGCGCTGCGTGCTGGTTGGCGCCTATGCGCTTGGCAAGGCGCAGCGGGTAATCGCCGAACTTCGTGCAAGGGGACATCAGGCGCCGATCTATCTCCACGGCGCGCTGCAGCGGTTATGTGACCTGTATATTGAACTTGGCGTACCGCTTGGCGAACTCCGCCCGGCTACCGGCGTAGCCAAGGCCGAGATCGCCGGGCATATCATTCTCGCTCCGCCTTCTGCTCTCAACGACCGTTGGTCGCGGCGGCTCCCCAATCCAATCACCGCGATGGCGAGCGGCTGGATGCGTATCCGCCAGCGTGCAGTGCAGAAGAATGTCGAGCTGCCGCTGATCCTGTCCGACCATGCCGACTGGGACGAGTTGACCGACACCCTACGCGAGATCGCTCCCAAGGAAGTGTGGGTAACCCACGGCCGTGAGGAAGCTCTGGTCCACTGGTGTCAGACCCATCAGATCAAGGCCCGCGCGCTCGCCCTAGTCGGCTATGAGGACGAGGACGATTGAGAAAGAACGATTCAGGCTCAGCTGTGTAAGCGCACCGCGACTTGCACGATGGTCTGGGCCTGCGCCGGATCCAGCCCGATCCTCATCTGCACGTCGCGTCGGCTCTCGACGTGCAGTGCTTCGCCCAACACGGTGAGATGCACCCCGATCGGGCGACGCAGCGCCAGCGTACCCGCCCAGCCGCGCTCACTCTCGGCGGCGCCGAGCACGCTGCCGCGGCCATCGGTATCGAAGGCATCGATCCGGCCCGACACCGATCCCCAGGCGACATGCTGGATCAGCAGCGCATAGGCCGCGCGGAAATGGGTATCGACCCAGATCTGCCCGGCCCGGTGGAATCCCATCTCGGTGCGTCCAACAAGCGCCTGCGCTTTGAGTGTCGTTGCCCCGTGGGTTAGCGACGCACCGATCTCGTCGAAGCGCGTGTGCCAGCCCCATTGTCGCGCCGCGTCCACCGCCTGCGGATCGCCGCGATTGTCATAATGGAAGGCATGCAGCGTGAACTCCGGCGATGACCAACCCAGCCGCGCATAATAGCCTGGTCGATCATCCAGTTCGACCACCGGGCTCGTGAATGAAGCCTGCGCGGCCGTCATGAACCCGTTGAGCGGGGGCAATGGCTGACGGCCGAAGGCAGTCGCCTTCTCATCGTGCAACGCCCAGCCACGGAAGGCGAGCAGCGTGCCGCTGGTGTCGTTGAGGCCAAATACCGCAAGCGTTCCGGTCAGGTGGCGTCCCCCGCCGAAGTTCAGCGCAGCGCTCGCCTCGGTCGCTGCGGTCTTTACTTCCTCGCCGATCCAGCTGTTGAGCGCCGACGGGGTAATCGTGTCGGTCACCGCCCATTCCGGTCCTGAATGCTCCATCGACACCGGCGGCCAGAACAGCCCAAGGCGCCCCGATAGCCGTAACCGGCCGATCGGATCGCCGCGATAGGAGAGGAATGCTTCAGACAGGTCGACGGCGTGTTGCTGCCCCGCCTGTGCAACCACCGCGATCGTCGCGCCAAGCGACCAGCCGATCGTCGGGGACCAGACCAGATCGCCCTCCATCGCGCGTGGCCGGATCTGTAAATCAGATGGGCCGGATCCGAAGCGGGTCTTGCCGAAGCCGCCGTCGATCCAAGATCGCTCACCATCGGCGCCGACTAGCCGCAAGTCCGCGGCCGCAGTCAACGCATGGCCGGAGGGATCGCCGTAATCCTGCGCGCAGGTAGGATTCGCACCAAGGACGGCCAATGCCGCCGGCGCTAGAGCCGTAAATCGGCGCAAGGAAACCGCGCACACCATAAAGTACGATATCGGCGATCATGGTGAAAAAAGTGTTAGTCTGTTTTTTCGTCCTCCAAGCCTACCGGCTGACGCGACAAGCCGGCGGTTTCCAACGCTTTTAGCGAGGGGATTCGCGGGCGACGACTGGAATGCACAAAGAGGGGCGGCGCAGAAAGCTCAGATATACATATGCCACGAAGCAGCGCGCTTATTCTCAGGCGGCTAATAGGGAACGCTGATGACACGCTCGTCCGCTGCGGCGCTGCGCCTTTGCGGCGATCAGCCCTCCAGCGCCTTAGCCCGCCGCCGCTGCACCGAACTGCCGATGCCCAGCGCCTCGCGATATTTCGCCACTGTCCGCCGGGCGATGTCGAAACCCTTGTCGTTGAGCAGCTCGACCAGCGTGTCGTCGGACAGGATTTTCGTCCCCTCCGCCGCGATCAGAGTGCGGATCGCGCTTTTCACCGCCTGCGCGGAGACCGCGTCGCCACCGTCCGACGCCTGAATAGCGCTGGTGAAGAAATACTTCAGCTCGAACAGTCCGCGCGCGCAACTCAAATATTTGTTCGAGGTGACGCGGCTGACGGTCGACTCATGCATCTCGATCGCTTCGGCCACCTGCCGCAGCGTCAACGGTCGGAGATGCGCTACGCCTTTCAGGAAGAACGCCTCCTGCTGCTTGACGATCTCGGTCGCGACCTTGACGATCGTGCGCTGGCGCTGGTCGAGCGCCTTTACCAGCCAGTTGGCGCTCGCGAGGCAGTCCGATAGCCACGCCTTGGACGCCTTGTCCTGGGGGCCCGTCGCCAGCTCGCTATAATAGCTACGGTTGACTAGCAGCCGCGGCAGCGTCGCCGAATTGATCTCGATCGCCCAGCCGGCGCCGCGGCGCGCGACGAAAATATCGGGCACCACCGCCTGCATCGGCTCGCCACCATATTTGCAGCCCGGTTTGGGATCATAGTCGCGCAGCTCGCGGATCATGTCCGCCATATCCTCATCGTCGACTCCGCAGATCCGCTTGAGTCGGCCGAGCTCACCGCGGCCGAGGAGCTCAAGATGATCGATCAGCCGCGCCATCGCCGGATCGTAACGATCCGCCTCCCGCGCCTGAATCGCCAGACATTCCGCGAGATTGCGCGCCCCGACCCCGGTCGGATCAAACGTCTGGATCACCGCCAACACCGTTTCGACCCGTACCAGCGCCACCCCAAGTCGGCCCGCGATGTCGAACAATGGCACGGTCAGATAGCCGGTCTCGTCGATTTGGTCGATCAGATGGGCGGCGATAAACGCATCCGCGACCGACACGGCAGTGCCGGCCTGGGCCAGCAGATGGTCGGCAAGGCTCAGGCCGGTGTCGGCGAAGCGATCGAGGTCGGGGCCATCCTCGCTGCCACCGCCGCTCGCTGCACCATTGAGCCCGAGCGTGCCGTCGAGTCCGCTGCCACCGCCATCGCCGATCGCATCCGAGGGACTATCATGATGGAAACTCTCCGCCGCGAAATCCACATCGAGCGCCGCCTCGCCGGTCGCCTCACCGCCGAGAAGTAACTCATCGGCAGGCGCAGGCTCGTTGCCCACCTCTTCACGGGGCTCGGAGTCGCGCGGCGGACCGTCATCTTCCGCGGCGGCATTTTCGAGTAGCGGGTTTTTTTCGATCTCCTCGGCCAGGAACCCCTCGACCTCGAGATTGGACAGCGCGAGCAGGCGAATCGCCTGCTGCAGCTGTGGGGTCATCACCAGCGACTGCGACTGGCGGAGATCTAGGCGCGGAGCGAGCGACATCAGCCCTGCCGCTCTCTCATTCGCGCTGCGCCTCTCCAAGGGCCGCCCTTCTTCTCCACGGTCGAGAAGGCAGCACGAAGCTGCAACAAGCTCAGCACCAACGGAGTTGAGAACTCGGTCACGTCAGAGCTCGAAGCCCTCGCCAAGATACAGCCGCCGCACGTTGGCGTCCTTCACCAAGTCCTCCGGGCTTCCCGAGAACAGCACCCGGCCATCATAAATGATATACGCCCGGTCGACGATCTCGAGCGTCTCGCGCACATTATGATCGGTGATCAGCACACCGATATCACGACGCTTGAGGTCCTTCACCAGATCGCGGATGTCCGCGATCGAGATCGGATCGATGCCCGCGAACGGCTCGTCGAGCAGCATGATAGACGGATCGGCAGCCAGGGCCCGGGCGATCTCGGCGCGGCGTCGCTCGCCGCCCGACAGCGCCATCGCTGGCGCGTCGCGCAGGCGGGCGAGACCGAATTCGCCAAGTAGCGTCTCGAGCCGCTGCTCGCGTGCGGTTGGGTCTGGCTCAGACAGTTCAAGCACCGTGAGGATGTTCTTCTCGACCGTCATGCCGCGGAAGATCGAGGTCTCCTGCGGCAGATAGCCCAGTCCCAGGATCGCGCGCCGGTACATTGGCAACCCGGTGATATCGTCGCCGTCCAGTAGGATGCGACCCGAATCGGGTTTGACCAGCCCCATCACCGAATAGAAACACGTGGTCTTGCCCGCACCGTTCGGCCCGAGCAGCCCGACCACTTCCCCGGGCGCCACCGACACCGACACGTCGGTGAGCACCGGGCGTTTGTCATAGGCCTTGGCGATTGAGACTACCGACAGGCCACGGGTGACCGGCACTTCGGCGATCGGGGGCAGGGTATCGAGGGTGGCCGCGTCGCTCATCAGGACTTGCTCGCAGGTTCGGCCCGGGGGGCCCGGGCATCTGGCAGGATTCCTGCATGGTTTAGGCGAAAATGCGCGCAGGCGCGAGGCTTATTGGGCCGCGTCCTGCCGCTTGGGCACTGAGAAGGTACCAGTGACGCGGCCGCTCGGCGCGGTCGCCATCGCGCCGTCGCCGCTCTTGGCGCCGCCGCCGACCGACGACCCATCGATCACCGCGCGGCCCGTGTCGAGATTGAGCGTGAGGCGCCCACCGTTCACGGTGTTGCCGTTCTGGGTCAGTTTCACGGTGCCTAGCATCGTCACGACCCGCTTATTGAGGTCGTAGATCGCATATTGGCTGGTCGCATGTTGGTCGGGCCGGGTGATGATCACTCCGCCCGAGGCGTCCATCCGCGAAACCTGCGGCGAGCCATTGGTGACGTCGCCGGTATAAGTGACCATCATCCGCGCCGAATTCATCGTCATCTCGACCTGACGGACGACAACATGACCTGAGAGCAACGCTCGATTCGCCTTGTCCTGCAATTCGATATGGTCGGCGCCGAAATCGATCGGCGCCGCTGAATCGTGGCGGGACTGCGCGTGAGCGACCGTAGTCACCAGTAGCAGGGGGAAAATAAAGGCAATGCGCATCCTGGCTATTTCGTCGCTCGCGGCACGATCCGCAAGCGGGCATTGCCATCGAGCGTCACGATCCGGGTTTCGAGATCGGCCGTCATGTGGCCTGCGCTAAAGGTACCCTGCTTGACCGTGCCGGTCGCTGCCCCGCCGCTCTCCATCTTTCGGGTCTTCAGGTCGAGCGAGGCATTGCGGGTGTCGAGCGTATAGCCATCGGGCGCACGCACGGTCACCGGGCCATCAAGCAGCACCTTCTGGCTGGTCATATCGTAGCGGCCGGTGTTGGCGACGAGATGCGCCGGCCCATCGGGCAGCGCGAGCGTCGCCGCAAGCTTCTGCAGCCGGACGATCGGTTCAGCCGAACTCTTTTGCACGGCCGAATCGGCGGTCAGTTCGAACGGCTGCCCCTTGCCGTCCTCGCCGCGATAGGTGGCGGCTTGGATCTTGAGCCGCTCCTTGGCGACTTCCACCTTATGCTTGTCGAGCACGAAGCTGACGTCGCCGCCCATCGTCAGGGGCGCCATCACCAGGAAGGCGGTGAGCACGCCGATCAGCACCGGCAGCAGCCAGCCGGAGATGCCGATCATGCGATCGTGTCGCCCGCCAGGAGCCGCCCAGGCCTGGCGCGCGCTGCGCTCATGGATCGCCAGCTCGGACATCAGTTATGCATGCGCGAAAATGTCGACCTCGGGCCAGCCGGCCAGATCGAGCGCTGCGCGGTGCGGCAGGAAGTCGAAACAGGCCTGCGCGAGCTCAGCCCGCTCCTCACGGGCAAGGCGCTTGTCGAGTTCGATGCGCATCCGATGAAGGAAGCGCACGTCAGAGGCGGCATAGTCCTTTTGCGCGTCCGACAGTTCCGGACCGCCCCAGTCCGACGACTGCTGCTGCTTGGAGATGTCCTGGCCAACAAGGTCGCGGACCAGTTCCTTTAGGCCGTGGCGATCGGTATATGTGCGCACCAGCCGCGACGCGATTTTGGTGCAATAGACCGGACTCGCATCGGTCTCGAGATAATATTGGATCGCCGCAAGATCAAAGCGTGCGAAGTGATAAAGCTTCACGCGGCTGCGGTCCTCCAGCACCTCGCGCAGGTTCGGCGCGGCATAGTCGCTGGTCGGCGAAAATCGGACAAGGTGCTCGTCGGGACCACCATCGGAGAGCTGGACCAGGCACAGCCGGTCGCGTGGGGTGAGGAGCCCCATCGTCTCGGTATCGACGGCGATGTCAGCACCGGGCGCGAAAACGTCGCCAGGCAGGTCTTCTTCGTGGAGATGAACGGTCATGCGACTCGCCTAGCCCCGTTCGGACAAAGCCTCAATGGCCCTTGGCTGCGCGACGCTTGCGTGAAAACAGGTTGAGCGACTCGACCACGGCCGAAAACGCCATCGCCGTGTAGACATAGCCTTTGGGAACATGGACTCCGCAACCATCGGCCACCAGTACTAGACCGATCATCAACAGGAACGACAGCGCCAGCATCACCACGCTGGGGTTGCGGTTGATGAAATCGGCGAGCGGGTCGGCTGCGAACAACATCACGCCCACTGCGACCACCACCGCCGCCATCATGATCGGCAGATGATCGGTCATGCCGACCGCGGTGAGGATCGAATCGATCGAGAACACCATGTCGAGCAGCAGGATCTGGACAATCGCCCCGCCGATGGTCAGCGCCGCCTGTCCCGACACCGACTCGGGCGAGTCGTGCCCGTCACCCGCCATGGTTTCATGGATTTCGCGAGTCGCCTTCCACAACAGGAAGAGTCCGCCAGCAATCAGGATTAGGTCGCGCCACGAGAAATCGGTCGAGAAAGCGGGTTCGCCATGCGCGTCCAGCGGCCCTTGGATACCGAGGTCAATGACCGTGGCGGTCAGCCGGGTAAGCCATGCTATCCCCGACAAAAGCGCGAGTCGCAGCACCAACGCCAGGCCGATCCCAAGCTTGCGCACCTTGCTGCGCTGCGCCTCGGGGAGCTTATTCGACAGGATCGAAATGAAGATCAGATTGTCGATGCCAAGCACCACCTCCATCACGATCAGCGTGGCGAGCGCCAGCCAGGCGGCGGGATCGGCGAGCAGGGCGGCAATGCTGTCCATGGCCCCCGATGTGCCCTTAGCGCCACGCCTGTGCAAGTATTCGCGAATATGGTGGAAGAAGTGATGAAAATCAGTGGAGGCGGGCGAAAATTTGGTTTATGGCCGGAGTGTGGCGCATATGGTGAGCGCCCGTAGGTCCGCGTTCTTCGTCCGACGCACGGCACCTGCAGGTATATTGGACGGCCGGGAAGACGAACAGGGCATGAGTTTCGATCGAGGACGCCGCGGAGAGCGCGGTGCGCGCGGCAAGGACAAGCGCGACGGTTTCGGCGACGAAAGCTACCAGGGTTATAATGACCGCGGGAGCAGCTTCGGCGGCGGCGATCGCTTTGGCGGCGGCGGCGGCTTCAATGCCGGCGGCCCGCCCAGCGGCGGTGGCGGATTCCGGCCCGCCGGCGGCGGCGGCGGCTTCAGCGGCGGTGGTGCTGGCGGCGGCGGCCGCGGCATGCCCCCGCAGGTAGTCGGCGAAGGCACTGGCGTGGTTAAATTTTTCAATGGGCAAAAAGGCTTCGGTTTCGTCGTGCGCGATGACGGCGGCGAGGACGTATTTGTCCACATTTCCGCAGTCGAGCAGGCGGGCCTGACCGGTCTGGCCGAGGGCCAGCCGCTGGGCTTCACCCTAGTTGATCGCGGCGGCCGCATTTCGGCGACTGACCTTAAGATCGAAGGTGAGCCGTTGGCCGTCACCGATCGCGGCCCGCCGCGTGACCGTGACGCTGCCCCCGCACCGCGTGGCGCCCCCGCAGGCGGCGCACCGCAGCGCGAACTGACCGGTGAGAAGGCGACCGGCACGGTCAAGTTCTTCAACGCGATGAAGGGTTTTGGCTTCATTCAGCGCGATGACGGACAGCCCGACGCCTTCGTCCACATCAGCGCCGTCGAGCGTGCCGGCATGCCGACGCTCAACGAGGGCGACAAGCTTCAGTTCGAGCTCGAGGTCGATCGTCGCGGTAAATACGCCGCGGTCAACCTGGCGCCGCTGCAGTAAAATTCGTCGCTTACGACTATTGCTGACGGCCGGTCTCGCACTCGCGGGGCCGGCCGTTTGCGTGTCGGCGCCGGTCGCCCAGGCACAAGAGGCGGCAGCGGTCCCGGTGCTGCCGGTGACGGTGGTCGCGCGCTTTCCACACGATCCCGGCGCCTTTACCGAGGGCCTGATCTGGAATCGCGGGAGTCTCTACGAAAGCGTCGGAAAAGAAGGCGTATCGGAGATTCGCCGCGTGCGACTGGTCGATGGCCGGGTCCTCGCCCGCGCGACGATTCCCGCGGCGCAGTTCGGCGAAGGGCTCGCTGCGTGGCACGGCGACCTTATCAGCCTGACCTGGCACGACGGTATCGCCTATCGCTGGGACGCTGCCACGCTGCGTGCGAAAGGCCGGATGCATTATCCAGGCGAAGGCTGGGGGCTGGCCAACAATGGCAAGATATTGGTGATGTCAGACGGCACACCGTCGCTTCGCGTGCTCGATCCTAAAACCTTCGCCGAGCAGCGACGCATACCAGTGACGATTCGCGGGCGTGCGCTCCCGGACATTAACGAGCTCGAATTCGTTCACGGTACCTTGCTCGCGAACCTCTGGCGCACGCCATATATCCTGCGCATCGATCCGCTCAGTGGCAAAGTCACGGCACTGATCGACCTGCGCCCGTTGGTCGCCGAGATGGCGATGACCGACCCCGATGCAGTTCCCAACGGCATCGCCTGGGATGCGGCGCACAACCGGCTCTTCGTAACCGGCAAGCTATGGCCGACGCTGTTCGAGATCCGGATCGCAGCAGCGCCGTAGGGCAATCAATCCGGCATCGTCTTAATCGTCTTTATCGCTCCCGCGTCGCCGCGAAGCGCACCTTGGGATAGCGGTCAGCGACATAGCCGATATCCCAGACGGTCTTGGCAAGGTACACCGGATTGTCGTCGCGGTCTTTAGCCATCGCGGTGCGGTTGAGGTCGGTGAAGGTCTTGAGGTCGCTCGCCTCCTCGGACGATACCCAGCGCGCAGTTTCGAACGGGGCCATCTCGAGGCCGGCGGCGACCTTATACTCGTGTTCGAGTCGGCTCAGCAGGACTTCGAGCTGGAGTTGGCCGACCACGCCGATCACCCAGTTCGAGCCGATGTCGGGGTAGAAGACCTGGGTCACGCCTTCCTCGGCCATGTCGTCAAGCGCCTTGCGCAACTGCTTGGTCTTGGTCGGATCCTTCAGCACCACGCGGCGCAGGATTTCCGGGGCGAAATTGGGCAAGCCGGTGAAGCGGACGTCCGACTTCTCCGACAGGGTGTCGCCCACCCGCAACGTGCCGTGGTTAGGAATACCGATAATGTCCCCCGGGAAGGCCTCGTCGGCGACTTCACGATTCTGGGCGAAGAACAGGATCGGCGAATGCACTGCCATCGGCTTGCCGGAGCCGCTCGGGATCAGCTTCATGCCGCGCTTGAAGGTGCCCGAGCACAACCGCATGAATGCGATGCGATCGCGGTGGTTGGGATCCATATTGGCCTGGACCTTAAACACGAAACCGGTGACGTCGGCGCGCTCCGGCAGCACCGGCTCGGGGGAGGCGGGCTGCGGGCGCGGCCCAGGCGCGTGAAGGGCAAGCGCCGCAATCAGCTCGGCGACGCCGAAATCCTTCAACGCCGAACCGAAATAGACCGGCGTGAGATCGCCGGCGCGATAAGCGTCGCCATCGAAGCTTGCATAGCCGCCTTGCGCGAGCTCTGCCTCCTCGCGGAGCCGATCCATGCCTTCGGGTGAAAGACCGGCGGCAAGCTTCGGATCGTCGAGGCCCGAATAGTCCTCGGGCTTACCCAGATACTCGCGGCTATCGCCCTCGGGCCGGCTGAGCTGGTTGGCGTAGAGATCGTATACCCCTTCGAATTCACCACCCATGCCCACTGGCCAGCTCATCGGGCATACGTCGAGCTGCAGCATGTCGGCGATCTCGTCGAGGAGCTCGAACGGCGCACGGCCCTCGCGGTCCACTTTATTGACAAAGGTGATGATCGGCACCGATCGCAGCCGACAGACCTCGAACAATTTACGAGTCTGCGCCTCGATACCACGCGCCGCGTCTATCACCATGACGGCGGAATCGACCGCGGTCAGCGTCCGATAAGTGTCTTCCGAAAAATCCTCATGGCCCGGCGTGTCGAGCAGGTTGAAGGTGATCCCGTCCTTTTCGAAGGTCATCACCGACGAGGTGACTGAGATACCGCGCTGTTGCTCGATCTTCATCCAGTCGGAGCGCGCGCGCCGCGTCTGTCCGCGCGCCTTCACCTCGCCGGCGAGATGGATCGCACCGCCAAAATAAAGGAGTTTCTCGGTCAGCGTGGTCTTGCCGGCATCGGGGTGCGAGATGATCGCAAAGGTGCGGCGGGGGAAAGGGGCGGTCATCTGAATCTTTCGTCATGCCGGACTGGTCCGGCATCCACCGGGCGGCGCGCGCCACGGCCAGGATATGCGGGTCGGCGGCCCCCGGAACAAGTCCGGGGCGACGGGTTAATGGTGAAGGGTGATGTGCAACGCAAAGTGGCGCGTCTCGCCCGGCGCGACTTGCTCGACCCCCGGTTTATCGGCGAACTCGCCCACAAAACCGATTGGATCGGCGATGCCGTGCCACGGCTCTATGCAGATGTAGGCGGCACCGGGTTTGGTCCAGATGCCCAGCATCGGGGTGTCCGGGAAAGTTACCTCGATCTGTGAGCCAGTCGGCGCGCCATACTGCACCGATCCGCTCGCCACCGGCGCCCAGATCAGCGCGTCCTTTTCGAACAGCGCGTCGGCGAGGTGCAAAGTGCGGCCGTCGAGCGGGCTCGGGCGGCCTTCCGGCAAGACTAGACCATCGCCGGTGAGTTCGCGGAGCAGGCCAGGCTCGTCGGCAGCAAAGAGGATGCGATGGTCGGCGCGCGGCGCACCATAAGGCAGCGGCCAAGCGAAGGCCGGGTGGAAACCGAAACTCGCCGGTAGCGGGACCGGCCCGGGATTGGTCAGGCGGGCATCTACCGAGAGCGTGTTACTCTCGAGCATGAACTCGATCTCTAGCACGAAGCCAAACGGATAGACCGCACGCGTCTCCGGGCTGTCGGTAAGGCGGAAGGTGGCGCGGTCCTCCGCGACCTGGATCACCTGGAACAACGAATGGCGCGCGACGCCATGCTTGGGCATCGCATATGCGGTGCCGCCGATCCGTATCCCTTCGTTGACCACCCCGATCACCGGGAACAGAATCGGCGCATGGCCGGTCCAGAAAGCCGGGTCCGCGTCCGTCATCAGCTCCAGGCCTTCGGCATCGCGCAAATGGGTAAGCTCGGCACCGAATGGGTTGATCGCGGCGGTGAGCGCGCCCGAGGTAAGGGTGATCAGATCGGTCATGCGCTTTTTTTACCCGTTTTTGCGGAGAAGGTCAGCCACGCAGCTTCGCCCCGATCTTGGCAGCAGCAGCGATGATCTTCTCGGCGATGCCTTTGAGCGCCTCGTCCGTGAAGCTCTTCTCACCGGGCTGGAGCACCACCTCCAGCGCAAGGCTTTTCTCACCCTCACCGACGCCGGCGCCGACGAATACGTCGAACAGCCTAACCTCGACGATCGCGACTTTATCTGCCCCCTTCACCGCGCGTAGCAGGGCGTCGGCGGCAAGCGCTTCAGGCACCAGGAAAGCGAAATCGCGGCGCACCGGCTGGAGAGCCAGGGGCGTATAGGCCGAGCGCATAAAACCCGAGCCGCGCTTGGCAGGAATCGCGTCGAGATAGAGCTCGACCGCGGCAACACTGCCGTCGAGGTCGAACGCCTTGGCGGTCAGCGGGTGGACGATACCAAATGCGGCGAGGATTGTCTTGGGGCCAAGGCGCAGCGTGCCGGACTGGCCTGGGTGCCACGCGTCGCCCGCTTCCCCCATAACCTGCAGATTGTCGACCGGGGCGCCTGCCGCGGCGAGTAGCGCCATCGCCTCCGCCTTGGCGTCATATGCATCGAACGGCTGCGAGCGCCCCGAGCGCCAGTCGCGGCCGCGGCGGTCACCGGCCAGCACGAGGCCGAGCGTCGAGCGCTCACCGTCCGCGAGGTAGCGTTTGCCGATCTCGAACAGGCGAACTGACGCCGCGCCGCGCTTAGCATTACGCTCGGCCGCGGCGAGCAGGCCGGGCAACAGCGACGGACGCATTACCTTCAGATCCTCGCTAATCGGGTTGGCCAGCGTCCAGATGCCGCCGCCGAACGGCCTGGCTTCCTTCTCAGATAGAAAGCTCCAGGTGATCGCTTCGTTGAGCCCGCGCGCGGCAGCCCCACGGCGGACACGGCGTTCGAGCTTCTGCTCTGGCGTGGCGGTCGGGCGGGCGACACCGGATACGCGCGGCAGCGGCACCGAGGCGACTTTGTCGATCCCCTCTATGCGGATCACTTCGGACACAAGGTGGGCGCTGCCTTCGACGTCGATCCGCCAGCTCGGCACGGTGACGGTCCAGTCGGCGGCGACGGTGAAGCCGAGCGATTCGAGTATCGCCTGCTGTCGGTCGGGCGCAATTGCCATACCGCCGAGCGTCTCCGCGCGGCGAGGGTCGTAGGCGATCGTGCGCGCGGTCAACGGGGGCTGGCCGGATCGGGTGACCGTGCTGGCGATCCCGCCGCAGATCTCCATCACCAACCGCGTCGCGATCGCCAAGCCGTCATCGAGGAATGCCGGATCGACGCCGCGTTCGAAACGCGTGCGCGCGTCGGAGCTGAGGGTGAGCTTTTGGCCAGTGCGAGCAATATGGTCGGGATCGAAATACGCACATTCGATCACCACGTCGGTGGTGGCTTCGGACACGCCCGAATGCTCGCCGCCCATGATGCCGCCGATATCGTGCACGGCGCGCGCGTCAGCGATCACCGTCATAGTGCCATCGAGCGTATAGCTGCGCCCATTGAGCGCGATCACCTGTTCGCCGGTCGTGGCCTTGCGCGCGACGAGCCCGCCGGTGAGCTTGGCCCGATCATAGACATGCAGCGGACGACCAAGGTCGATCATGATATAGTTGGTGATGTCGACCAGCGCCGAGATCGGCTTCTGATCGATTGCGGTGAGGCGGCGGCGCAGCCACTCAGGCGCCGCACCATTGGTCACGCCGGAAACGCCCTGAGCGTAAAAGGCGGGGCAGCCGGCGGTGTCCAGCGTCTCAACAGATGGCCCCGCGCCCACGCCCGCCACCGGTTCGGCGGCAAGCGGCTTGAGCGTGCCCAGCCCGGCGGCGGCAAGATCGCGCGCGATGCCGCGCACACCCATACAATCCTGGCGGTTCGGGGTGATGCTCACGTCAATCACGGGATCATTGAGCCCGGCATAATCGGGATAAGCGGCGCCTACGGGCGCCCCTGCCGGCAATTCGATGATGCCGTCATGGCCTTCACCGAGTTCGAGTTCACGCAGCGAACACATCATGCCGTTAGACACCACGCCGCGAATTTCGGCGACCTTCAGCGTGATCCCGGCGCCGGGCACATGGGTGCCGGGCGCGCCGAACACGCCGATCAGCCCGGCGCGCGCATTGGGGGCGCCGCAGACCACCTGCAGAGGACCGTCGCCGGCATCGACCGACAGGATCTGCAATTTATCGGCCTGCGGGTGCGGCTCGGCAGACAGAATCTTGGCGACCTTGAATGCTGCGAGTTTCTCGCCGGCATTTTCCACGCCTTCGACCTCGAGGCCGACGCGGGTCAGCATCTCAAGAATTTCCGAAAGCGGCGCGTTGGTGTCGAGATGCTCGGCGAGCCAGCTCAGGGTGAACTTCATGCGCCGACTCCTCCGCTGAGCGTGGGCACGTCGAGCGCCGCAAACCCGTAATGCTTCAACCAGCGGATATCACCGTCGAAGAAGGCGCGCAGGTCATCCATGCCGTATTTAAGCATCGCCAACCGGTCGATTCCGCAGCCGAAGGCAAAGCCTTGATATTCCTCAGGATCAAGCCCGCACGCCGCGATTACTTTGGGGTGGACCATCCCGCTACCAAGCACCTCCATCCAGCCGCCATTGGGACCGGTCGGGTCCCCGCCGATCACACGCTTGCCCTTTTCAAGCGTGTAGCCGACATCCACCTCCGCCGAAGGCTCGGTGAAGGGGAAATAGCTCGGACGCAGCCGGAGCGTGATGTCATCGCGCTCGAAGAACGCTTTCAGGAAGGTTTCCAGAGTCCACTTGAGGTGGCCGAGCGTGATGCCCTTGTCGATCACGAGTCCTTCGACCTGATGGAACATCGGCGTGTGGGTTGCGTCCGAGTCGGAGCGATAGGTGCGGCCCGGCGCAATGATCCGGATCGGCGGCTTCTGCGTCATCATCGTGCGAATCTGCACCGGCGACGTGTGCGTGCGCAGTAGCATCCGCGACGAACCAAGCGCGGACAGCGAGCCAGGCTCGCCGCCGGGCGACGGGCTTTGCGGGTCGCCGGCTGTGTTCGGCTGGGCCTGTGCTGGGAAATAGAAAGTGTCGTGCATGGCCCGCGCGGGATGGCTCTCGGGAATGTTGAGCGCCGTGAAATTGTGCCAGTCGTCCTCGATCTCGGGGCCGGTAGCGACCGCAAAGCCAAGGTCGGCGAAGATTTCGGCGAGTTCGTCCATCACCTGGCTAACGGGATGAACCGTGCCGACAAGCGGCGTGTCCGCAGGTAGCGTCATGTCGAGCGTCTCGCCGGCAAGCTTGGCGTTCAGGGCGAACCGCTCAAGGTCTTCCTTGCGAATGGCGATCGCAGAAGTGACAGCTTCGCGTAGACCCTGGATGCGCGGGCCGTTCAATTGGCGCTCCTCGGGCGTCATGCCGCCGAGCGACTTGAGCATCACGGTGATCGTGCCGCTCTTGCCGAGCGCATGGACGCGCACTGCATCGAGCGCATCGAGACCGCCGCACGCATGGATGGCCGACAACATGTCCTCGCGCATCGAATCGAGATCGGTGGTCATGGCATTCTCACTTCGAAGGGCATTTGGAGAGCCCGATAACGAAAAGGGCGCGGGTGGCAAACCACCCGCGCCCCTCCGGCTTGCTCGCTACAGGTCGCTGTTAGGCGGCCTGGGGCAAAGCCGCCTTTGCCTGCGCGATGATCGCGCTAAACGCCGCACCTTCGTGCATCGCAATGTCGGCCAGGACCTTGCGGTCCAGACCCACGCCGGCGAGCTTCAGCCCATGCATGAACTGGCCGTAAGTGAGGCCTTCCATGCGCACAGCAGCATTAATGCGCTGAATCCACAGGGCGCGGAAGGACCGCTTCTTAACCTTACGATCGCGATAGGCGTATTGCCCGGCCTTCTCGACGGCCTGACGGGCGATACGGATCGTGTTCTTGCGACGGCCATAATAGCCCTTCGCTTGTACAAGGATCCGCTTGTGCTTGGCTTTGGTGGTTACACCACGTTTGACGCGTGCCATTCTCTATTCCTTCTCAGCTCAGCTCAGACCGTAAGGCGCCCAGGCCTTCACGGTGGAGGTGTCTGCCTTCGAAAGAACCGAGGTGCCGCGGTTCTGACGGATGTATTTGCCATTGTGGCTGATCAGCCGATGGCGCTTGCCGGCGACGCCGTGCTTCAGCTTGCCGGTTGCGGTGAGCGTAAAGCGCTTCTTCACACCGCTCTTGGTCTTGAGTTTGGGCATTTTCGTCTCCTTGGTTTCGCGACGATTACGAACAGCCACGGCAGCCCACACTGGCCGGGCCATCCTTACGAGAATATCGCGGAAAGCGGGCGCATAGCGGAGCCAGGGCGGGTTTGCAACCAGGTGCCGGTCACAGTTGGGGAACTCCCTGCGATTTCAGGCTTTGCACAGAAATGGCAGATCAGGACGCACCCGTAACCACGTCGCCCGATTCGAGACCTGTGGTCATTCGCAAGTCCGGCCGGGCAGTTACTATGCCGCTGGCGGCTGGAATAGCGGTAGTCGCGAGCATCATTGGGCTGATCCTGCTTGCTTGGAGCATCCTGTTCATCACCAAGGGGCGCTTCCTCAAGCATCCCTTCGAGCGGATCGTCGGCAAGCTCACCGAGCGCCAAGTGAGCGTAACCGGCGACTTCCAGCTTTACTTCAACCCAATCCACCTGAAATTCTACGCTGAAGGGATGACGATCTCCAACCCCTATTGGGCAAATGCGCGGCCTTTCTTCACCGCCAAGACGGTGGAAAGCGATATCGCGACGCTCAGTCTGATCTTTGGCAAGCGCAAAACGGCAGAATGGCTGAGCCTTGAGGAAGGCCATGTCGATCTTGAATGGGACAAGGATCACCTCCACAACACCTGGACGTTCGGCGAGCCCAAGGCCAAGGGGGCAGCGTTCGAGATGCCGCTGATCCGCCGCGGTCGCATTGCCGGCTCGGAAGTCCGCTATCGCGATCCACAGATGCAACTCGCCGCCGACCTGAAGTTCGCGGCGATCGCCACCCGGGATACGCAGTTCGACACGGCGGTCCGCTTCACCGGCGGGGGTGTGGCACGAAAATATCCGTTCCTGGTCACCGGCGCATTGCTATCGCCCAATGCGACGCTGGCCGGCGGACGCAACCAGCTGACGCTCAAGGTGCGCGCGGCACGCACCCAGGCCGACGTGTGGGGCAACTTGCCCGGCCTGACCGAACTCGAAGGCTCCGACTTACACATCGACGTGCGGGGCCGTAACCTCGCCAATTTGTTCGACGTGATCGGCGTCGCGATCCCTGAAACGCGGGCGTACCGCGTGAAGTCGGCGTTGACTAAGGTGCGCGACGAATGGCGCTTCACCCATCTCGCGGGCCAGTTCGGCGACAGCGACATCGGCGGCACGTTAACGGTCGGGATGGGGGCGCCTAAGCTGCTCTTGACCGCGAATCTAGCGACCAAACAGCTTGATATCGTCGATGCCGCGCCATTCATCGGCTATAATCCCGACGCGGTCGCCAGCGGAGGTGCCAAGGCCGCGGTCACACAGGTCGCAGGCAGCCCACGCATCCTTCCCGACGCGACCTTGCGTGTCGACGCGTTGCGCAACTTCGACGCCGACGTCAAATGGACGGTACGCACGGTCCGCTCACGCCACGTCCCCATCTCAAATATCGATCTGACGCTCGGGCTCGACGACAGCCTGCTTAAGCTGTCGCCCCTCACCTTCGACATGTCGCGCGGACATGTTGCGTCCGACATCGTCATCGACGCGCGAAAACCCGTAGTGATGACTGACTACGATATCCGCCTGTCGCCGACGCCGATGGGCAAATTGCTGGCCGGATTCGGGGTTGAGGAATCAGGTACTTCGGGCGTGGTCAAAGCCCGCATCCAGCTGAAGGGCGCGGGCAATACGGTGCACGAATCGCTCAGCAATTCCGATGGGCGAATCGCAGTGATACTGCCGCAGGGGACGTTCTGGGCACGCAATATCCAATTGTCGGAGCTCGACGTTGGCACGTTCCTGACCAAGCTGATCGAGAAAAAACTCAAGGATCCCGTGAAGATTAATTGCGGATTGATCGCCTTCACCGTCCGCAATGGCATCGGCGCGGCTGACCCGATCCTGATCGACACGCAAAAGAACGTAATGCTGGGCCGCGGCGGGTTCAGCTTCAAGAACGAGAGCCTCGATCTCGCCTTCCGGGCAGATGGAAAAAAATTCAGCCTGTTCTCGGGGCAGTCTCCTGTTGGAATCGGCGGCTATTTCGCGGCGCCCAGGATCAACCCGATCAGTGGCCAGTTGCTCACCCGCGCCGGAGCGAGCGTGGTGCTCGGGGTGGTAGGCACGCCGCTGGCGGCAGTGCTGGCCTTCGTCGACATCGGCGACGCCAAGGCGACGGCATGCGGTCCGGTACTGGCAGGCGCGACCGCCGCGGCCCAGCGCACGACCAAGGGCAAACCGCGTGACGACGTGGGAAATGGCACGACCGGCAAGTCGAACGACGGCAAGCGTTCGGGATCCGAAAAGCTGGAACAGAAGAAGAAGTTTTTGGGGGTCTTCTGACCTCCGGTTCTTAGCGAGGGGAGGCGTAGGCAACCATTTCGGCTTCGCCGCCATCCACTCGCGTTCGTGCCAAGCGTGCCGAAGCGCGCACCGCTCTTCGCGCCACAAAAGGGCTTGCGAATGCCCTTCGACATGCGTGGCGAACCGGGACGGTCGACCGACCCGCTACGATGGCTATCGCGCCGCCGCCACCTTTTTGGCTGTAGGCTTCTTAACCGCCACCTTCTTTACGGCCGGCTTCTTCCCCAAACCATCCGCCGCGGCGGTCTTTTTGGGTGCAGCCTTCTTGGCCGGGGCCTTCTTCACGATCTTCTTCTTGCCCTTAGATGGTCCCGCTGCAGCGCGGGCGTCGATCAACTGGGCGGCCTCCTCAAGCGTCAGCGCATCCTTGTCGATTGTCTTGGGCAGCGTCGCATTGGTTTCGCCGTCGGTGACATAGGGACCATAGCGCCCTTCCATCAACTTAATCTCGGCCTCGGTGCGAGGATGGTTGCCAAGCACCTTGAGCGGCGCCTGCGCGCCACGCTGCGGGCGTCCGCCACCCGCCGCCGCTTCCGCCAGCTTGACCACCGCGGCGTTCATTCCAGTCTCGAACACGTCTGCTGTCGAGGTTAGCCGCGCATATTTGCCGTCATGCGCAAGATAGGGGCCGTAGCGGCCGATTGAGGCGGTGATCGGATTGCCCGATTCGGGATGCGTGCCGACGGTGCGCGGCAAGTTGAGCAGCTTGAGCGCCATTTCCAGATCCACATCTGGAACATCCTTGGGAATCGAGGCGCGCTTGGCTTCCTTGCCCTCGCCGAGCTGGAAATAGGGACCGAAGCGCCCGGACCGCTTGGTGACCTCCAGGCCGGTTTCCGGATCCAGCCCCATGTTCTCGGGACCGGTGTCAGTCGAGCCCTCGCCGCCGGGTTGGCCGAAGCGCCGGGTGTACTTGCACTCGGGATAATTGGAACACGCCACAAATGCGCCGAACTTGCCGCCGCGCAGCGCGAGGCGCCCTTCGCCGCAATTCGGGCACAGCCGCGCGTCGCCGCCATCCGCCTGCGCCGGGAAGAGGTAGGGCTCGAGGAAGATGTCGAGTGCTGCGGTCACTTCCGACGGTTTCTGCTCCATCACCTCGTCGGTGCGCGGCTTGAAGTCCTTCCAGAAGGATTCTAGCACCGCCTGCCACTCGGCGCGCCCCCCAGATACCTCATCGAGCTCGTCCTCGAGCTCGGCGGTGAAGTCATAACCGACGTATTTTTCAAAATAGCGCTCGAGGAAGGCGGTGACGAGCCGTCCTGATTCCTCAGCGAAGAAGCGATTCTTCTCGACCCGGACATAAGCGCGGTCTTTGAGCGTTTTGATGATCGAAGCATAGGTCGAGGGCCGGCCAATGCCGAGCTCCTCAAGCCGCTTGACCAGCGATGCCTCGGAGAAGCGCGGCGGGGGCTGGGTGAAGTGCTGCTCGGCATTCACCCCCTTCTTGGCAGGTGCGTCGCCTTCGCGCATCCGCGGCAGACGGCGGGCGTCCTCGTCCTGGGCATCATCCGAGCCCTCTTCGTAGAGCGCGAGATAACCGGGGAAGAGCACCACCTGCCCGGTTGCGCGCAGCACAGTCTGGCCGGTGCCATCGGCGAGTTCGACGCTAGTACGCTCCATCCGTGCCGACGCCATCTGGCTGGCGAGTGCGCGTTTCCAAATTAGGTCATACAGCCGAGCATGGTCGCCGGCCCCCGCTTTGTCCTTGCCGAAGTCGGTCGGGCGGATGGCTTCATGCGCTTCCTGCGCGTTCTTCGCCTTGCTCTGATAGACGCGCGGCTTGTCGGGGACATAGCTGGCGTCATAGCGATTGGCGACAGCCAAGCGCGCGGCGGAGATCGCCGACGAGTCCATCTGCACGCCATCGGTCCGCATATAGGTGATCGCGCCGTCCTCGTAGAGAGCCTGCGCGATCCGCATCGTGTGATCGGCCGAGAAGCCAAGTTTGCGAGAGGCCTCCTGCTGAAGCGTCGAGGTGGTAAAAGGCGGCGGTGGGTTGCGGCCGGCCGGCTTCACCTCGACGCTCTGCACGGCAAAGCGGCCATCCTCGACCGCCGTCTTGGCGCGCAAGGCCGTCCCTTCTTCGCCGATCGACAAGCGATCGAGCTTCTTGCCCTCAAATTGCACCAACCGCGCCTGGAACGGCGTGCCATCCTGCTCCATGTCGGCGATCACCGACCAATATTCCTGCGGGCGGAATGCCTCGATCTCGCGTTCGCGATCGACGATGATCCGCAGCGCGACCGACTGCACGCGGCCCGCCGACTTGGCGCCTGGCAGCTTGCGCCACAGCACCGGCGAGAGCGTGAAGCCCACCAGATAATCGAGCGCACGGCGGGCGCGGTAAGCGTCGATCAGGTCGGTATCCAGCTCGCGCGGGTGCTTCATCGCTTCGGTCACCGTCGCTTTGGTGATCGCGTTAAAGGTGACACGCTGCACGTCCTTGGGCAGCAATTTGCGCGCGCGCAAAACTTCCTGCACGTGCCACGAGATCGCCTCGCCCTCGCGATCCGGATCGGTCGCCAGAATTAGACGGTCGGCGGTTTTGGCGAGATCGGCGATCGCTTTGAGTTGCTTGGCCTTATCGGCATAATTCTCCCATTCCATCGCGAAGCCCTCATCGGGGTTCACCGATCCATCACGTGGCGGCAGATCGCGGACATGGCCGTAGGAGGCGAGGACGCGATAATCCGAGCCGAGATACTTCTCGATAGTTTTGGCTTTGGCAGGCGATTCTACGATGACGAGCTGCATGGGGTTTTCGCGGTCCTTACGTGTACGTGCGAGGGTGAAGCGTCAGGACGGGGCGCGTCAAGCGGGGCAATGGTGACATTCGTCGGATCGGCTACGCGAAGATTTCAGCGAATTCGGTGTGCTGCGGCGGCGCGAGCAGAATGTAGATCGCAACCGCGGCGTACCAGGAGATCATAAAGGCGGCGAACATTCCGGTGTAGCGGATCGCCGAGGACAGCGGCTGCCGCGGAACGAGCAGCGCCCCGATTCCGGCTCCGAGCAAGCATGCCGGCAAGCATGCGGGAAGGAAGACCACCAACAATATCCCGACGCTCAACCCCATGCTGCCACGAATCATCGCCCAGCTTCGACCGAGCGCCTCGCCGATGGTCGCCTCTTCGGTAAGCAGGATTGGCCCGGCCGCCATCCAGCGGGCCGCCAGATAAACGCCCGGAACGATCAACACGATACAGCCCAGAAGGATAGCAAGCCCGGATGGCAGATTCATGCCCCAAAAGGTGTCGAATCGAGGCTTGTCGCCTGGATCGAGTAGATCGGCCCGTTCAAGTGTGCGCCGGATCACGACATATTGCGCCACCAGACTGACGGTCCTCGCTCGACCTAAGACGGCCCGAGGCGTCACTCAGTATCCGCAACCGGGAACGGGAAGCGAGCGACCAACGGCAAAAGGTGGTCGACAACTCCCCCCTTATACCTGCTGGTAAGGCTTCCGAGCTGGCTGATCGTCCGGGAGCATCGGGAGAAAACGGGTGGTGAGTGCTCATTCGGCTTCGGGACAGTGGCGCGTCCAGGGCCACGTTACGTGCCTTTGCAAGCTATAGGCCTGAGGGGTGGGTACGCTCGATCATGTCCGAACGATTGCCGTACAGATCCCCAATACTGCAACCGTCCCATAAAGCTCAACAGGCGTTTCCTCTACAAATTGACGCCGTGCGCGGTGTAGGTGTCGTAATCGTGTTGAAAGACATCCCTATTGAAGAATAGAAAGACGCGCTTGTTCGTCTGAGGCGACCATCACCCTCGCTGTTAGCCTCGCGAGCGCCCAAGGCGCGGCTCGGTGCCACTGAGCAGACGGTCGACATTGTCACGGTGCTTCCACAGCACGATCAGTGCGAGTGCGAGCAGCAGCAGCACGATATCGAATTCGCCAAATATCGCTGCGCTGACGGGCGCGCTGAACGCCGCGACGATCCCCGCCACTGACGAGATCCGCAGGGTCGAAAGCAGCCCGAGCCAAACCGCCGCATAGACCAGTCCGCACGGCCAGTGCAGCGCGAGCACCACGCCCATTAGCGTCGCCACACCCTTGCCACCGCGAAACTTCAGCCACACTGGATAGACGTGGCCGAGGAACACCGCCGCCGCGGCGAGCGCTTCCTGCCCCGGATATAGCCAGCGCGCGAGCAGCACCGCGGCGGCCCCCTTGCCGAGATCCAGTAGCAGAGTTGCAGCTGCCAATCCTTTGCGCCCGGTGCGCAGCACGTTGGTGGCGCCGATGTTGCCCGAGCCGATCTCGCGCAGATCGCCCGCGCCGCCGAGCCGGGTCAGGATCACCCCGAAGGGAATCGAGCCGAGGATATAGCCGAGCAGCGCCGCCCCGATTGGCGCCATCCACAAAATTTCGGTGTTCACGACGTGGCCCCTTCCCCTGCATCATAGGCTTCGGTTGTGGTCGCGCAACAATCTCGCTCAAGGTGTGCCCGTCCGTTGCCAAAGCCGGGCGGCGCGTTACACGCCGGATGGATGGACATCCGCCCGATCCTGTTTTTTGATTCCGGTGTCGGCGGGCTATCGGTGCTACGCGCGGCGCGCGAGTTGTTACCGACTGCGCCAGTAGTTTATGCGGCCGACTCTGCGGGCTTTCCCTATGGCACACGCAGCGAGGCGGAGATTGCTGCACGCGTACCCGCGTTGCTCGGGCGGCTCGCCGAACGCTATCGCCCGCGGCTGATCGTGATCGCCTGCAATACCGCCTCGACCATCGCGCTGGCAGGCGTTCGCGCCGCGCTCGATCTACCGGTGGTGGGGACGGTACCAGCGATCAAGCCCGCCGCCGAAATGAGCCGTACCCGCGTGATCGGCGTGCTCGGCACCGACGCGACCGTGCGCCAACCGTATGTCGACGACCTTGCCGAGCGCTTCGCGAGCGATTGCGTGGTGCTGCGCCACGGATCAGCCGAACTGGTCGAACTGGCAGAGGCCAAATTGCACGGCGCGATGCCCTCTCCCGCTCGCTTCCGTGCCGCGCTAGCCGGGCTGTTCGCGCATCCCTACGGCAACCGGATCGACGTGGTGGTCAACGCCTGCACCCACTTCCCGCTGATCGAGGAAGAACTCGCCGTTGCCGCACCGCATCCGGTGCGCTTTGTCGACGGCGCGGCCGGGATCGCGCGGCGGATCGCCTTCCTCACCCGGGAGCAGGACTGGCCTGAACACCTGCTGCCGGGGCACGCCGTGTTCACCCGGTTCGACGATGCGGCGCGGGCACTGGCGCCTGCGCTCGACCGATTCGGCATCACCGATCTCGACGCGCTGTAGCAGCTTGGCAGAACGCCTTGGTCCATGCAAAGGCGAGCGCATGGGAGACATATTCGACAATAATCGCAATAGTATAGCTGCGCTGATGCTTGCCTATTTGGGCGCTATGCTGGTCTGCTTCCGAGCACAAATCCTCAGCGGATTCGACCTTGGTTTCGGCGACCGCGTCGACGGATTGATTGAGATCAGCATTCTTGAACATTGGCGTAATGTGCTGAGTGGTGCGGCGGCATGGAACGCGACCGGCTATTTCTATCCCCATGCCGATACGCTCGGCTATAATGACGGCTATTTCCTGTTCGGGCTGGTTTATTCCGTCTGGAGGCTGGCGTTTGACCCCTACCTCAGCGACACGCTGAACATCGCGACCTTCAAGACGCTTGGTTTTTTCAGCGCCTATACTTTGGTCACACGCTCGCTGCGCTGGGAGCGTCCGGTCGGGCTGCTGGTGGCTGTGCTGTTCACGATTTGCAGCGGGATGGCGGTGCAGGCGGTGCACGCCCAGCTGCAGTCGATCGCATTATTACCCGGGCTGGCGATGCTGGTGATTGGCGCGCTCCGCACCCAACACGCGCGCTTGTACGGTGTGGCAGCGGCAGCGATGATCGGCGCTTGGTTGATGACCGCTTTCTATCTCGCTTGGTTCGCGCTGTTCTTCGCCGCAATCTTCGCCGCATGCTGGCTGGTCACGACCCGGCAGGCAACCGCGCGCGCAATCGCCGCTTTAGCGCGGGCGCATCTTGGGCTCTTGATTACCGCCGGGGTGGCAGTGAGTGCGTGTGCGCTGCCGTTCCTAGCTGTCTACCTACCAAAAGTCGGCGAGACCGGGGGACACCATTATATCGACGTCCTAGGCTATCTCGTCACTCCCCTTGACCCGATCAACGTCGGGCCGGACAATTACGTGTGGGGCTGGATTTTTCGTGCGTTATGGGTGGCGATCACCTGGGTCGTACCAGGGCATCCGGAACTGGCAAGGCAAATGCTTGGCAACGAGCACGAATCAGGCTTCGCGCTGCTGTTGTTCGTGCTGATCGCCGGATCGGCATATCGCGTACTCGGGCGCGGCGCACATCGCCAGGACCCGCTGTTGCGTGCGCTGGCGCTGGCGCTGGTCGTCAGCTGGGCGCTGACGCTGCAACTCTGGTGGTTATCGCCGTGGGGTCTGATTTACGAACTCGTCCCCGGCGCCAAGGGGCTGCGGGTGGTGCTGCGCTACCAAATCTTCCTGGTGCTGCCCGCACTGCTGCTAGTGGCAGCGGTCCACCGGCGGCAGGGGATGGACTTGATGCGTCGTCGCCCGCGACTGGCCGCAGCGCTCGCGTTGCTGCTGGTCGCTGAACAATTGACCGGAGCCGATAGCGCCCAGCTCAGCCGCGCACGGCAGATCGCTGAGCTTGGTTCTATCCCTCGGCCACCCGAGGCCTGCAGCAGCTTCTACGTGGCATCGGCACGGCCGGGCGAGCAGATCTACCGTAATCCCACCCACCACGCGATCCGCGCTCACAATGTTGACGCGATGATATTAGCCGAGCGCTGGCGGGTCCCTACGCTGAACGGCTATGCCACCTTCCGTCCGGCCGACTGGGACTTCGCCCGCCCGCTCGCACCCGACTATGATGCCCGGGCGCTACGTTATGTACGCGCTCATGCGCTGCATGGCGTGTGCCGGCTTGACATGCGACAGCTCCAGCTTTGGCGGATGGCAATGCGTTAGGCGCGGGGTGGTGGGACAAAATGTCCATGCCTTCCCGCTGGAAAAGCCTGGCCCGACGCGCTAGATGCGCCAGATGGAACACGATGTCGCACGCCCCGTCGACTATAGCCGGGTTTTCACGCAAGCGATCGATCGGCTGCACGCCGAAGGCCGCTACCGCGTCTTCATCGACATTCTTCGCAATAAGGGGTCCTATCCTAACGCGCGCTGCTTTGCCGGGCATAATGGCCCCAAGCCGATCACCGTGTGGTGCTCGAATGACTATCTCGCGATGGGCCAGCATCCTAGCGTGATCGCGGCGATGGAAGAAGCATTGCATGATGTCGGCGCAGGGAGCGGCGGCACTCGCAACATCGGCGGCAACACCCATTACCATGTCGATCTCGAGCATGAGCTTGCCGATCTGCATGGCAAGCAAGGGGCCTTGCTGTTCACCAGCGGCTATGTCTCTAACGAGGCGACGCTGTCGACGCTCGCGCGCGTGCTACCGGGCTGTATCGTCTTCTCCGACGAGCTCAACCACGCCTCGATGATTGCGGGCATTCGTGGCTCAGGCTGCGAGAAGCGCGTGTTCCGTCACAACGATCTCGCGCATCTCGAGGAATTGCTGTCCGAGGCCGACCCATCGGCGCCCAAGCTGATCGCGTTCGAGAGCGTCTATTCGATGGAGGGCGACGTAGCCCCGATCGCCAGCATCTGCGACCTTGCCGACAAATATAACGCGCTGACCTATCTCGACGAAGTCCATGCGGTCGGCATGTACGGTCCGCGGGGCGGTGGCATTTCCGAGCGCGAAGGGATTGCCGACCGGCTGACGATCATTGAGGGCACTCTGGCCAAGGCGATCGGCGTAATGGGCGGCTATATCGCCGCCGATATGACCGTGATCGACGTGATCCGCAGCTATGCGCCAGGCTTCATCTTCACCACCTCACTGTCGCCAGTGCTGGTGGCCGGAGCGCTGGCTAGCGTGCGTCACCTGAAGGCGTCGCAGGCCGAACGCGACGGACAGCAGGCGTCGGCCTCCAAGCTCAAGGCGATGCTGACCGACGCTGGGCTGCCGGTAATGCTCGGCGAGACCCATATCGTGCCGGTAATGGTCGGCGATCCGGTCAAGGCCAAGAAGATCAGTGACATTTTGCTCGCCGAATATGGCGTATACGTTCAACCGATCAACTACCCTACTGTCCCGCGCGGCACCGAGCGGCTGCGATTCACGCCGGGTCCAGCGCACGACGAGTCGATGATGCGCGACCTCGTCGACGCACTGGTCGAGATCTGGAGCCGGCTGGAGTTGCGCCGCGCGGCCTAACGCCGCGCGCAGGCCAAGGCCGCTGCGTCGATCGCGGTCGCCGCTCCCCGCAGCGCATAGACGTCCGCGAACGGCCCGCCGCCGGCCGCGACCGTCTCGACCGACAGGCTCCGCCCCGAGCGCAACGCCGCGACGATCGCCGAATCGGCGCGCGCATCCGGCGCCCAGGCATCCGCGGTGCCCGCCACCAGTTCGAAACGCCGCTCGCCAACCGACAGGGTCACCTTTGCCCGAGGGTCGCGCGCCCGGCTGAGACGGATGTCGAGTTGGTTGCGCGCGCCCTGTCCCGGCCAGGTCGCGACACTGGCAAATGCGCGCCACTTGCCGTTGCGTTGGCCGCCGATTGGCTCAGCGATCGCAAAGCAGCGTGCTGGGCTCGGATCTCGAAACGCGCCCCACGATTCGAACACGCCGAGCGGGTCGCGCGCGTCGGCCGGACTCGCTGCGATCAGCAGCGCTAGCACCAACCGCCTCATGCCGGCGCCTGTCCGCTGCCGAGGTGGACGATCGTCTCCACGCCGCGCTCGATCATCACCAACGACCCCTGCGGCAGCCCAGCCGCGACCGGCGCGGCGCATTCCGGCAGGACAGCGGCGCCCGTCATCACCCCCCGGAGAATCCGGCTGGAGATGCCGTGCATTACCACCAGGCGGTCGCCGGGATCGTCGTTGGTATCGGCCAGCCAACCGGAGACGCGCGCGGCGATTTCGTCATACCATTCGCCGCCCGGAGCACGGCGCGCGAACATCCCGTGGCGCGGATCAATGATCGGTTCGCGGTCGCACAGATCGGCATAATAAAGACCACCCCATTCGCCCATCCCAATCTCGACCAGCCGCGCATCGGTCGTGGCGTGATGCCAGTCCGCCCCGACATGCTCGGCGATCACCGCAAGCGTCTGCAGTGCTCGGCCGGCGGGCGAGGACCACAGATGCAACCGCGCTCCTGGCTCCAAAAATTTTGCCAGCGCCGCACCCATTTGTTCAGCCTGCGCGAATCCAGCGCGGGTCAGTGGGGTGTGCGGAGCATCGCCCTGCATCCGTCGGGCGGCGTTAAAGACCGTCTCGCCGTGGCGCGCGATGAAGTCACGACCGACGCGGGGTGCCTTGGAATCCATTGCCCTGATTTCAACGCCCTGTGGCGTAATTGCAACGGTTTTTCCTGTTTAGGTGAGGTTCATGCAATGCCCGACTTTTGCGCCCATTTGGGCCGTCCGCTCCATAACATCGGAGCGGCCAACCCACGGAGTTTTTTATGCGTAAGTTTATCGTCGCCGCTGCCGCCGCCACCGTCGCGCTCGGTGCCGCCGCACCCGCCTTCGCCCAGGATCAGGTCAACGCTCCGTTCACCGGCGTCCGAATCGAAGCGCTCGCCGGCTGGGACCATGCCAATGTCGAGTCCAACGGTATTGGCGGCAAGAAGGACGGTTTCGCTTATGGCGGCGCGGTCGGCTATGACGTAGAGCGCAGCGGCGCGGTGCTCGGCATCGAAGGCGAAGTGACGGGCTCGACCGCCAAGCAAAATGCCTACAACCTGCAGGTTGCTGGCGATCATGCGCGTCTCAGTGCGGGTCGCGATCTGTACATTGGCGGCCGCATCGGCTTCCCTGTCACTCCGACCACGCTGCTTTACGTTAAGGGCGGCTACACCAATGCGCGTGTTGGTATCGATTATGACAGCAGCGTGCTGTCGCTGCGCGACCATCGGAACCTCGACGGCTATCGCGTCGGCGCGGGCGTAGAGCACCGCATGCCGCATAACACCTATGTGAAGGCCGAATATCGCTATTCGAACTACAGCCACGACGACCAGAATAATCTGGATCTGGAGCGTCACCAGATCCTGGCCGGCGTCGGCATGCGTTTCTAAGCGCATGCGAGCTGCCTGACACAGGTCGGAAAAGGGTCGGAGCGCTTGCTCCGCCCCTTTTTTGCGTTAAGGATTAAGTGACCATTTTTGCCCCATGCGGAGCCGCAGGGGGCCGCGATTTTTGGGCGGGCCGCCCGGGGGAAATCATGAAGGCGACGATCGAACGCGCGACCCTTTTGAAGGGCCTCAGCCATGTCCAGTCCGTGGTCGAGCGGCGCAACACTATTCCGATCCTGTCAAACGTGCTGATCGACGCCACCGCCGAGGGTACGCTCCGGCTAATGGCGACCGACCTCGATCTGCAGATCAACGAAAGCATTGCCGCCGCGGTCGACCAACCCGGCGCGACCACTGTATCGGCGCACACGTTGTTCGACATCGCTCGCAAGCTGCCGGAGGGATCGCAGGTATCGATCTCGGCGGCTGATGGACGGATGACGATCATGGCTGGCCGCGCGAAATTCCAGCTATCCACGCTGCCGCGCGACGATTTTCCGGTGATCGCGGAAGGCGAGTTGCCGGTATCCTTTGAGTTGCCCGCCGAGACGCTTAAACAGATCATTGATAAGACCCGCTTTGCGATCTCTACCGAAGAAACGCGTTATTATCTCAATGGTATCTTCCTGCACGTGGCGGATGACGGTGTGCCTGTATTGAAGGCGGCAGCCACCGACGGCCACCGACTCGCGCGCGTCACCGTTCCGCGGCCCGAGGGCGCCGAGTCGATGCCCGACGTGATCATCCCGCGCAAATGTGTCGCCGAACTGCGTAAGCTGCTCGACGAGGTCGACGGTTCGGTTGGGGTCTCGCTGTCACCCACGAAAATTCGGTTCGATCTGGGCCAGGCTCTGCTGACCTCGAAACTGATCGATGGCACCTTTCCGGACTATTCTCGCGTGATCCCGACCGGCAACGACAAGATTCTCAAGCTGGATCCACGCAGCTTTGAGGAAGGAGTCGATCGCGTGTCCACGATCGCTACCGAAAAGACTCGTGCGGTGAAAATGGCGCTCGATCGCGACAAGATCACGCTCTCCGTTACGAGTCCGGAAAACGGCACGGCAGCCGAGGAAGTACCCGGCGACTATACCTCGCTGCCGTTCGAAATTGGCTTCAACAGCCGCTATCTGCTCGATATCTTGGGACAGATTGAGGGCGATATCTGCGAGGTCCATCTCGCCGACGCCGCCGCACCGACACTGATCCGCGAGAACGACAAGAGCTCGGCGCTCTACGTACTGATGCCGATGCGGGTGTAATCTCCCGCTACATTCGGAAATCCGTTCGCAACACAGCGGCCCCAGTGCTTGCAGTGTGCAGGACGGAACGGATGTAGCATGCGTGATGCGATGAAGTCGGCGGGCAGCGTTTTTCCGGAAACCTTTGCGCTGCAGAATGGAACGCTCGGCGCGACCCGAACGAGGCGCTGGCTCGACTCGCCGCTAGTTGTCGCGGCGGTTCTGCTGATGGTCGGTTTTGCGTCGCGCGCAGTGCAACTCGGCAATCCGGTAATCCAGGTCGATGACCAATTCTATCTGATGGTCGCCCACCGGATGTGGGAAGGCGCACTCCCTTATGTCGATATCTGGGACCGCAAGCCGATCGGGCTGTTCCTGATCTATGCCGCGATTCGGCTCCTCGGCGGCGAGGGGATCGTCCAATATCAGATCGTGGCGACCTTGTTCGCGGTCGCCACCGCTTTCGTCGTCAGCCGCATCGCCGATCGCATCGCGCCGCGGCGCGGAGCATTGATCGCCGGGATGGCCTATCTGCTCTTCCTCGGCATGTTCGGCGGCGACGGCGGACAGTCGCCGGTATTCTACAATCTGTTCGTGGCACTGGCAGCACTCGCGATCGTCCGAATCGTTGAACGACCGGGCTTCGATTCTCGCACCGTGACGCTAGCGGGCACAGCGATGCTGCTGATGGGCATCGCGATGCAGATCAAATATACCGCGATGTTTGAGGGCGCCTATTTCGGCACGGCGCTAATGTGGAAAGCGCATCGCGAGGGCGTGACGTTACGCCGAGTCGCGGCCAACGCTGCTTTGTGGCTCGCGCTGGCCGTGCTGCCGACCGCCCTTGCCTGGGGCTATTATTCCGCGATCGGGCACGGCGACGCCTTTTATTATGCCAATTTTTCGTCGATTTTCGAGCGCAGCCCGGAACCCGCAGGTCTCGTGTTTGGCCGGTTGCTCGCGATCGCCGCGCGAATCTCGCCGCTGGCGCTGGCCGCCGCGCTGAGCCGCTGGCCGCGCCGCATCCCGGCAGGCGGCGGCCAAGCTTCCGACTCAGCGGTGCACGGCTTCGTCGCCGCTTGGGCGGTAGCTGCTATTCTCGGCATGCTCGCGTTCGGCAGCTACTTCGACCACTATGCGCTGCCAATGCTGGCGCCGCTGGCGATCGCTGCTGCACCATTACTCGGCGATTTCCGTACCGGGCTGGTAACCAGCCTACGCGGGCGAACCCGTATCATCCCGGTCGCCTTCCTGATCCTTGCTTTTGGTGGTGCGCTTTCCGCGAGGATCGTCGACCTCAACCGTTCACGCCGCGGCGATGGCGAGGAAGCGCGCGCGATCGCTTCCTTCGTCGCCCCACGACTGCAGGGCTCGTGCCTGTTCGTCTATGATGGCGAGCCGATCCTCTACGAGCTCACCCATAGCTGCTTACCGACCCGCTGGCCCTTCCCCGACCATCTCAACAGCTGGCGGGAGGACCATGCGATTGGCGTGGATTCACTCGCCGAAACGCGGCGGATCATGGCGAGCGAGCCGCGGCTTGTAATCTCGACCGGCGCACCAGGCGAGAAGACTAATTTGCGCACTTGGAGCTATATGCAGGGCGTACTCGCCGCCGACTATCGCCCCGCGGCGCAATGGGCGATCGGCCACACCGAGCGGATTGTCTACCAACGTAAGCGCGGGGTCTGACCGGCGATAGCCCCACGCGCGCTGATCGCGTAAGGGCGGCCCGTGCTTTCCCGCCTGATCCTCACCGATTTCCGCAACCACGCAGCCGCCGCGCTCGAGCCCGGTCCGGGCTTCGTGGTGCTCGCCGGGAACAATGGCGCGGGCAAGACCAATGTGCTGGAAGCCGTATCGCTGCTCGCGCCTGGGCGAGGCCTGCGCCGCGCGCCACTCTCGGAGATGGCGCGGCAGGGCGGTGAGCACGGCTTCGGCGTCGCCGCTGAGCTGATCGCGGGCGGGCAGGAAGTGGCGCTCGCCACCGGCACTCAACCCGCCGCGCCCGAGCGCCGCATCGTTCGCATCCAGGGCGCCCCCGGTAGTGCTAATGCGCTGGCGGAATGGCTCACCGTGCTGTGGCTGACCCCGGCAATGGATCGACTGTTTGTCGAGCCCGCTGGCGAACGCCGTCGCTTCCTCGACCGGCTGACGCTCGCGCTGAGCCCAGGACACGCCGTCCACACTAGCCGCTATGAAGCGGCAATGCGCGCGCGCAACCGGCTGCTTGCCGGCGAGATAGCGCCCGACCCAGCCTGGCTGGGCGCGCTCGAGACGCAGATGGAGGAGCATGGGCTGGCGGTCGACGGCGCGCGGCGCGCGACGGTAGCCGCGCTTGGCGACCAACTCGCCGGCCAGCCAGAAGGCGTGTTTCCGCGCGCCGGCCTGTCACTCGAAGGCGAGACCGCGGCTGGTCTTGCCCGCACCCTCGCCCAGTCGCGCCGCCGCGATGCCGCGGCCGGACGCACTCTTTCTGGCCCGCATCGCAGCGACCTCGCCGTCACCTATCACGCGCGCGGTGCTCCCCAGCGCGCCGCCCTCTGCTCGACCGGCGAGCAGAAGGCGTTATTGCTCGGCTTAGTCCTCGCCCATGCCGAATTGGTCGCCGAGCGTACCGGACGGCTGCCGATCCTGCTGCTCGACGAAGTCGCCGCCCATCTCGACCCAGGCCGCCGCGCTGCCCTATTTGCCCGAATAGCGGGCACCGGGCAGGTCTGGATGACCGGAACCGAACCCGACCTGTTTAGGGAACTCGGCAAAGACGCCAGCTGGTTCGCGGTGCGCGCCGGCCAGGTTACCGAAGGAACCGCCCCATGACCCGCATCACCGCCGCCACGCTTCGCACCGAGGGCGCCACACGCCCCTATGCCGATAGTTTACCGCTCGACCTCGCCGAACTCGAGCTCGCCGCACCCCGTCCGGGCGAGCTGTTGCTGCGGATTGACGCCGCCGGTCTGTGCCATTCCGACCTGTCGGTGATCAACGGCGACCGCCCGCGCCCGCTGCCGATGGCGCTCGGCCATGAGGCAACCGGAATCATCGAGGCGCTCGGCGACCCCGACGACATCACTTTCTCAGTCGGCGACCGGGTTGTTCTCGCCTTCCTTCCGTCCTGTGGCGAATGCCCACGCTGCGTCGGCGGCGAACGCTGGCTGTGCGAGCCAGGTACCGTCGCCAACGGCAAGGGCGAGATGCTCCGCGGTGGCACCCGGCTCGACGACCATGGCCATGGCGTGAAACATCACCTCGGTGTCTCCGGCTTCGCGACCCACGCCGTAGTCGATCGCCGTTCGGCGGTGAAGATCGACCGCGACGTCCCGAGCGAAGTCGCGGCCCTGTTCGGCTGCGCGGTGCTCACCGGCATGGGCGCGGTGGTCAACGACGCCAAGGTGCGGCCGGGCGAGAATGTCGTCATCTATGGCTTGGGCGGGGTCGGCCTTGCCGCGCTGCTCGGCGCGGTCGCCGCGGGCGCCGAGCCGATCACGGTAGTCGATCCGGTTCCCGAGAAGCGGGCGCTCGCGCTCGAACTCGGCGCCCGCTTTGCGTTCGCCCCCGACGATACCGCCAGCCTCACCGGCACCGCCGATGCGGTGATCGAAACCGTCGGCAAGGCGGTAGTGCTCGCCGCCGCCTATAAGGCGGGGCGCCGCGGCAGCCGGATCGTCACGGTCGGTCTGCCCAATCCGGCCGAAATGTTCGCGATTCCGGCGGTCAGCCTGGTCGCCGAGGCTAAGACCCTGATCGGCAGCTACATGGGCTCTTCGGTGCCACAGCGCGACATCCCGCGCTTCATCGCTTTGTGGAAAGCCGGGCGCCTACCCGTCGAGCGGCTGCTCAGCTCGGTCTCGCCGCTGTCCGAGATCAATGGGCTGCTCGACAAGCTCGCCGACGGCAGCGCCATCCGGCAGATCGTCCGCCCCTGATACCCTGCTGAACCAGGGCTTTCAACGCGGCTCACAGAGCGTTCAACCGGCGTGCGGCACATCTCTCTCATGGCGGGGGCCATGGGAGAGATACGATGAGCACCAGGATCAAGTTATTGACCGCAGCCCTCGCCGCCGCTGCGATGCTCGCCGGCGCGAGCCCGGCGGCGGCGCAACGCAGTTGGGACTGGGGCGGTGGACGCCCCGGCGATCGCGACTATGGGCTAATCGGCGCCGGCGTGCCCATCCTTTTTCCTGAATTGCGCGCCACCAACCGCGGCCGTGCGTTCGTGATGCGCAACTTTGATTTCAACCGTGACGGCCGCGTCTCGCCGCGCGAGGCCGATGCCGCCAACCGAGCCTTTGCCGAGATCGCGGGGCCCCGTCGCGAGCGCTTCGATTGGAATTCCCGAGACCATATTGTGGCCGTCGTCACCCCCGGCGGCTGGGACCACCGCGCGATGCACGGCTACGGCTTCCGCCAGACCCCGCGCGGCGCGACGCTGCGGCTGCAGGAAGACGTATTGTTCAAAACCGATAGCGCAGAGCTGCGCCCAGGAGCAATCGAGACGCTCAAACCGCTCGCTGGCTATCTTCGCTCCGAGCCGGGTGTGCGTGTCTCGATTGACGGTTATACCGACTCGCGCGGCACCGACGCGCACAACCAAGCTCTGTCCGAGCGCCGCGCCGACAGCGTGCGCGCGGCGCTCGACACGATGGGGGTGACGCGCGCGCGCTTCACCGTAATCGGCCATGGCGAGCGCGATCCCGTAGTTGCCAACACCAGCGACGTTGGAATGCGCCAGAACCGCCGGGTGGAGGTGACGCTGCTCGGCCAGCGCGCGGATCGCTTCGCCCGCGACAACTGAACGACACGGCCGCTCGCCTCGGCGGCGGGCGGCCCATTTCGCTTCCGTTTTGGCCCTTGCCTCCCTATATACTGGGCATGGCTGAAGACCCCAATACTAACGACTATGGCGCAGATTCGATCAAGGTCCTGAAGGGACTGGATGCGGTGCGCAAACGCCCCGGCATGTATATCGGCGATACCGACGATGGCTCTGGCCTCCACCACATGGTGTTTGAGGTCTCCGATAACGCGATCGACGAGGCCCTCGCTGGCCATTGCGATAAGATTCTGATCGTCCTCAACGCCGACGGCTCGGTCTCGGTGACCGACAATGGCCGCGGCATCCCGACCGGGATCCATACCGAGGAGGGGGTTTCCGCCGCCGAGGTCATCATGACCCAGCTCCACGCCGGCGGCAAATTCGAGAACACCTCGGATGACAATGCATATAAGGTTTCCGGCGGCCTGCATGGCGTCGGCGTCTCGGTGGTCAATGCGCTGTCCGAATGGCTGGATCTCACGATCTGGCGCGACGAGACCGAGCATTACATGCGCTTCGCCTTCGGCGATGCGGTCGCACCGCTCAAGGTGGTAGGTCCGGCGCCGGGCAAGAAGGGGACGATGGTTACCTTCCTGCCCTCGCCGGCTACGTTCAAGATTGTCGAGTTCGACTTCGAGAAGCTGGAGCATCGCTATCGTGAGCTCGCCTTTCTCAACTCCGGTGTCCGCCTCTTCCTCACCGACGCACGGCACGAGGAGCCTAAGACAGTCGAGCTCTATTACGAGGGCGGGATCGCCGCGTTCGTCAAATATCTCGATCGCAACAAGATCCCGTTGATGCCGGAGCCGGTGGCGATCAGCGGTACCCGCGACGACGTGACAATCGACGTCGCGCTCGAATGGAACGACAGCTATTACGAGAATGTCCTCGCGTTCACCAACAACATCCCGCAGCGCGATGGCGGCACGCATCTGTCCGCGTTCCGCGCCGCACTGACGCGCACGCTCAATAGTTATGCCGAAAAGTCGGGGCTGCTCAAGAAGGAGAAGGTGACGCTGACCGGCGACGACATGCGCGAAGGTCTCACCGCGATCGTCTCGGTCAAGCTGCCCGATCCGAAGTTCAGCTCGCAGACCAAAGATAAACTCGTTTCGTCCGAGGTCCGACAGCCACTCGAATCCTTGATGGCGGACAAGCTGGCAGACTGGCTCGCCGAAAATCCGAGCCACGGCAAGGCGATCGTGGGCAAGATCATCGACGCTGCCGCCGCCCGTGAGGCCGCAAAAAAGGCGCGCGAACTCACCCGCCGCAAGGGCGTGATGGACATTGCCAGTCTGCCCGGCAAGCTCGCCGACTGCCAGGAGCGTGATCCGGCTAAATCCGAACTGTTCCTCGTCGAGGGTGACTCAGCAGGCGGGTCGGCCAAGCAGGGCCGCGATCGGCATTACCAAGCGATTCTCCCGCTTCGCGGCAAGATTCTCAACGTCGAGCGAGCGCGCTTCGACCGAATGCTCTCGAGCCGCGAGATCGGCACGCTCATCCAGGCGATGGGCACCGGCATCGGCCGTGATGACTTCAACGTCGAGAAATTGCGCTACCACAAGATCGTCATAATGACCGACGCGGACGTGGACGGCGCGCATATCCGTACGCTGCTGCTCACCTTCTTCTACCGCCAGATGCCCGAGATCATTACCAACGGGCACCTGTTTATCGCTCAGCCACCGCTCTATAAGGCGACCCGCGGGCGCTCCGAAGTGTATCTGAAGGACGACCAGGCGCTCGACGAATATCTGGTCGAGAACGGGGTCGCCATGACCATTCTCGAAGGGCCTAACGGGTCGCGCGCGGGCGCCGATCTGCGCAGCCTGGTCGATCACGCCCGCCGGATGCGAACGCTGATGCGCTACGTCCCACGCCGTTACGATCCGATGATTATCGAGGCATTGGCTCTGGGCGGCGCGCTTGATCCCAACGCGTCGCGCGATGCCCGCGCCGCGCTGTTGGTCACCGCAGTCCACCGGCTCGACGCAGCCGACGACGGCGCGCGCTGGTCGGCACGGATCACCGAGGACAATGGCTATCACTTCCAGCGCATCTGGCGCGGGGTGACGGACCATCACATCGTCGAGCCCGCCTTCCTGCTCTCCGCCGAGGCCCGCAAATTGCACGCACTCGCCGAGGAACAGGCCGAGGCATTCCTGCTTCCGCAGAAATTGGTGTCGACCAAGTCGGTCGCTGCCGCCGATGCGGCCGAGGCCGATGCCGCGGACAATGCTGACGAACCGGTCGCGGTCGTCGGCAAGGGCGAGAGCTTGGTTTCGCGCCCGAGCCAGTTGCTCGACGCGATCCTCGCCTCGGGCCGCAAGGGGCTGGCGATCCAGCGCTACAAGGGTCTAGGCGAGATGAACGCCGAACAGCTGTGGGAAACCACGCTCGATCCGGCCAATCGCTCGATGCTGCGCGTCGAAGTGGGCCAGGCCGACGTCGCCGACGAGATTTTTACGCGACTGATGGGCGATATCGTCGAGCCGCGTCGTGAATTTATCCAGGACAATGCGCTGAACGTGGCGAATCTGGACGTCTAAACAACCGATACCGGGGAGACGGATCATGAAGGCACTTTGGGCTAGCGCGGCGATCGTCGTGGTGGTGACGACCAGCGCCGTGGCGGCAAGCCACACGTCGGCGACGACCAAGGCGGCGGTGGAAAAAGCGCTCGCCGATCCCGCCCGCGCCGACCAAGCGGTGGACGACGCCCGGCGTCATGCCGCCGAGGTGCTCGAATTCGCCGGCGTCGGCCCGGGCGACCGCGTTGTCGATCTGATCCCAGGCAGCGGCTATTGGACGCGGATCCTCACCAATGTGGTCGGTCCCAAGGGCCATGTCGTCGCGATGTGGCCAGCCGTCTTCGCCAAATATGCGACCAAGCCGGTGGCGGCGCTTCAGGCACGGGGCTTCACTAACGTAACCTATGACGTGCAGACGACCATTCCGGCGACGGTGGCTGCCCCGGTCGACTTGGTGTGGACTGTGCAGAACTATCATGACGTCGCCAATAACGGTGCCGGTGCACCCGCGCTCGAAGCGATGGATGTCGCGGTGTTCAAGATGCTAAAGCGCGGCGGCGCCTATGTCGTCATCGACCATGTTGATGTGACCGGCGCACCGCTCGCTGACGGCGAGGCAAAGCACCGGATCGATCCGGCGCTGGTCAAGGCTGAGGTGCTAAAGGCCGGTTTCGTCTTCGTCGGCGAAAGCGACGTGCTACGCAACTCGGCCGATGATCATCTGCGCACGGTGTTCGATCCCGCGATCCGCGGGCACACCGACCAGTTCATCTACAAATTCCGCAAGCCGTAAGAGAATTTCGTCATGCTGAACTCGGTTCAGCATGACGGATCGGCGCTTCAGCGCACTGCCGCGCGAAGCGTGGCGCGGACGCCGCTATGGGTCGGGTCATATTCGATCCCCGATTGCAGACTCTGCGCCATCGCCCGAATCAGCCGGGTGCCCAGTCCGGTGCCCTTGGCCGGCGCGCTCGGCGCAATGCCGACTCCGTCGTCCTCGACCGCGAGCCGGAAATGGCTGTCGCCATCCTGGGTCAGCGCGATCCGTACCTCGCCGCCGGCTGAGTACGCATATTTGCACGCGTTCGCGACCAACTCGTTGACGATCACGCCAAGCGACACCGCCCGATCGGTCGGCAGACGGATCGGATCAGCGGAAACGCACAGCGTGCACGCCTTTTCCGAGCCCGCCATGCTTTGCGACAATTCTTCGACCATCGCTGTCAGATAATCCTGCATGTCGACACTCTCGACTTGGTCAGAGGTGTAGAGCCGCCGGTGAACCTGCGCGACCGCAGCGATCCGCCGCTGGGTGTCGTCGAGCGCGGCGCGGGCAGCCGGATCGACCAGTGAATTGGCCTGCAACTGCACCATCGCCGAGACCAGTTGCAGGCTGTTAGCAACACGGTGGTTCATCTCACGCAGCAAAGATTCGAGCCGAACGTTGCTCGCGCGCAACTGCGCCTCGACCTCAGCCTTGCCGCGCTCGAGTGACGCGCGCTCGAGCACTTGGCCCAGCGCATTGGCGAGCAGGTCAAAAAAGTCTTCGCCAATCGTCTTGACGACATAGTCTGCGGCGCCCGCCTTGAGCGCAGCGACCGCCACCAGCCCCTCTTCGGAGCCGGTGACATAGACGATCGGTGGCACGTCCTGGATCGTGCGTAGCCGGGCAAGTGTCTCCAGCCCATCCATCCCCGGCATATAATGGTCGACCGCGATAAGGTCGAACCCGCCACCCTCGGCGAGCGCCACCCCGGTCGCGCCGTCGACTGCGGGCACCACGTCATAGCCGCGGCGCGCAAGCGCACGCTCGGCGAGCCGGCGTAGGCCGGCGTCATCGTCTATATAGAGCAGGCGGGGTGGGCTTTGACTCAAGCCGTCTCGCCGATATCAGGCACCTGGATCACTGAAAGGAACAACCCGAGCTGGCGGATCGCCTGCGAGAAGCTCTCATAATTGACCGGCTTGGTGATATAGACGTTGCATCCCAGATCGTAGCAGCGCTGGATCTCGACCTTATCGTCTGTGGTCGTCAGCACGACGACCGGGGTGCGGCGCAGCGCACCATTACCGTCCTTGATCTTGGCGAGGATGTCGGTGCCACTCATGTCGGGCAGGTTGAGATCGAGCAGGATCAGCGCCGGGCCGTTAAGCGCGGGGCCCTCGGGCGAGTTGAACAGATAGTTGAGCGCGCTGGTGCCGTCGGTGAAATGAGTAATATCGTTGAGGATGCCGGCGCGACGAATGTTTTTCTCGATCAGTCGGGCGTGGCCCTCATCATCCTCGATCATCACGATGGTGACGGAATTGTGCGCGTTCATGGTCTGTCGTCCTGTAGTTCGTTCAGCGTCGCTGGCAGCGTGAGCCTGAACACCGCCCCTGCCCCCAGTTCCGACCGCACGTCGATTATTCCGCCGAGACGATACGCCAAGGCACGCACATGTGCGAGCCCGATCCCTTCGCCGGCCTGGTCCTGCCGGCCGGCGCGACGGAACAGGTCGAACACGCGGCTATGGTCTGCCGCTGCGATGCCGCGACCATTGTCCTCGATCTCGAACGCAACCCGCCGGCCGCTGCGCGACCCACGCACGACAATCTTGCCCGGGCGGCCGGGCTGGAGATATTTCACCGCATTCTCGACCAGGTTGGACAGGATCTGGTCGATCGCCAGCCGATCGCTGACGATATTCGGCAGGCTCGGCTCGATTACGAATTCGGTGCCGGTCTCGTCGATCCGGTGTTTCAGCGAATCGCGGATGCTGGCAACCAACTTGGCCATGTCGAGCCGCTCGGGCGCCAGCACGCGGCGGCCCTCGCGCGACAGCCGCAAGATCGCGTTGATCAACTTGTCCATCTTCTCGGTCGAAGTACGGATGAAGCCGATCGCCTCGGGAAGGTCCTCACGTGCCGCGAGCCGGACGTCTTGGGTGAGCAGCTCGGGCGCCCGGGACTCGACACGGTCGATCAGCGCGGCGATCTCGCGGGTGGCGGAGTCAAGTTCGGCTGTGAAGCCCATTACATTAACCAGCGGCGCCCGCAGATCGTGGCTGACGATATAGGCGAAGCGCTGGATTTCCTCGTTTGCGCGGCTGAGATCGGCGGTGCGCTCCTGCACCAGGTCCTCAAGCGATGCGTTCAACTGGCGCAGCGAATTGCGCGACGCGGTGATGTCACGGGTAAAGCGCGCGACGGTGATCATCACCAGCATCGCGACCAGCAGGATGAGCAGCGCCGCCACCGCGAGTACCACGTAGAACAGTCGGGCGCTCGCCTGCTGCTCGAAGTCTCGCCGCGCGAGCAGATGATGCTCTTCTGTCTCCATCGCCCCGAGCAGGTCGCGCACGTGCTTCATGCGGGTGACGGTAGTATCGGTGCGAAACGCCGCAATCGCTTCGTCCACGCGGCCCTGCTGGGTCAATCGGATCGCGCGCTCGCGCTGGTCGACCAGCCCGGCAAAATGTCCGCGCAACGCGGCGATGTTCGCGCGCTGCACTGGATTGTCGGATGTCAGCCCGGCCAGCCGATCGAGCGCGGGCGGGATCGCAGCCGCTGCTCGGCGATAGCTGGGGACGAAGCTCTGCAGGGTCGGCATCAGCATATAGCCGCGCCGCGCAGTCTCCGCCTGCTCGGTCATCGCTCGCAAATTGCCGAGTTCGACCTCGACTTTATAGGTATGGTCGACCCAGAACGTATGGTCCTGATTACGCTGCGTGACCCAAATCGCGGCGAAGATCGCCAGCGCCAGCGCGCCGAAACCAATCGTCATCGCCGTCACCAGATAGCGCCCGATCGTCGATTCCGACGGGCCAAAGCGCTTAAGAAGCTTCGCGATCATCCGCAGTTTCTAGAAGCAGGCCCGGATAAATGCCAGCGGTCACAGCATTCTTTCCAAGCGGTGAAGCCGTTAGTCATCGGATTTTAGCAGTTGGCGCGCTATCCCCTTGGTTATAGCAGCCCCGGAATTTCCCTTAAGGGATATCCACGGCGGCTTACAGGGACAGAAAGCATGTTCGCAGCCACCGCACGCAAGACGCACGAGGGAGACGGCTCAGCCGATCTCTATCGTCGCATCGGCGTGTTCCTGGTCGATCAGCGACTCGATCCCGATCCGGTCAACTATACCTTCGCTTATGCCGTGATGATCGATCCCGCGAGCCCTTTGGCGCGTTCGGTAAAAGCGATGACCGAGGGCGGTATTCGCCTAACCAAGGCTGAGGTCGCCGCCCTAGGGCACCAGGTCGCGGCGGGCGGGCGCGATCGCGGCGACGGTTTGGTCGCGCGCACCCAACTGCAGGTCGAGGGATTCGAGGACATGGTTCATGCTATCCGCGCCGAAACCCAGGATTTCGGCCGCGATCTGGCCGCAAGCGCCAACGCCATCCGCAACGCGGGTGCGGGCCTCGCGATCGACGAGGTCGCGCGGCTGACCAGTACGATGATCGAACGCGTCCAGTCCGCCGAAGGTCGGCTCGAGGCCGCTACCGAGGAAGCAAGCAGCCTGCGCGCCGAGCTAGAGGAAGCGCGCGAGAACGCCCGGCGCGATCCGCTGACCGACCTGCCCAACCGCCGCGCGATCGAGGAATGCTATGCCGACCATCTCGCTACCGGCGACGCCCTGTGTCTCGCGGTGTGTGACATCGATCATTTCAAAGCGGTCAATGACCGCTTCGGCCATGCCGTCGGGGATCGGGTATTGAAAGCGATCGCCGATGCGCTGTCAGCGGCCTGCCCGGGGCAGATGGTCGCGCGCTACGGCGGCGAGGAGTTTGCGGTGCTGTTCAACGGCATAGATTTGGGCACCGCACACGCCACGCTGGAAGCAACCCGCAAGCTGGTCGCCACCAAGCGGTTCCGGTTGTGGGAGAGCGACGTGCCGCTCGGCGACATCACCTTTTCGGCGGGATTGGTCGGTGCCGGGCCCACCGAGACCTTCGCCGACGCCTTTCGCCGCGCCGATGCGTTGCTGTACAAAGCAAAAGACAGCGGACGGAATTGTTTGCGCTCTGCGTAATCTACCAATGTTCGGGAAATGATTCCGAAATAGGATAGCGAGATTTCCTGCTATCAATCACCCTCTTAAGAAAAACCGGGTATTCCCGTCACTTTTCGCAATTGGCACGTACGATGCAACGTTCCTGTCATCGCCGTCCGGAAGGGTCTGGACAGCCGCCAGGGAGTTAGAACCATGTCTCTTTATCTTGAATCCGCTCGCACCGTGACGCTGTCGCTGGTCAGCGCTCTGTTCTGCACTGCGTTGCTGCTCGCCGCCTCCGCCCCCCACGTCGCGGTCGTCTGACCGGGCAGGTGAACGGGGCGGGAGTCCCTGTGAGGACGCTATCCTTTGGCGGGTTCCGCCAGATCAGAAACCACCGCCGACCATTTCGGTCGGCACGAATCCGAAAAGGCGCGCGCCGGCCCCTCCGAAGGTGTACCGTCAGTCTACCGGGCATCTCGCCCGTGAGGGGCAATGCCATGGCCAAGAGCCAGAAGAAATCGAGCAAGGAAGTGCGCAAACCCAAGGCCGAAAAGGCGCCCAAGGCAAATGCCTCTAACCCGTCGACCAAGGGTAAGGTCGTCGAAATGACGACGCTAAAAAATTGATGACGATCGACGAAGACACGTTCGTCTATGACGACACCACCGGCGAATGGGTGTCCGCCTCCGCCATCACGGTCTCGCAAGACGAGGGCGCGGTGGCGGTGCGCGATTCGGTCGGCAACGTGCTCGCCGATGGCGACCAAGTGACGCTTATCAAGGACCTGACGGTCAAGGGCGCCGGACAGACACTCAAGCGCGGTACGCTGATCAAGTCGATTAGGCTGACGGGCGACGCGCAGGAGATCGACTGCCGCTATGATGGCATCAAAGGCTTGGTATTGCGGGCGGAGTTCGTCAAGAAGCGCTGATTCGGAACCGCTCGACAGCTAATCCGTTGGCTCAACATGGTATTATCGCGCAGCCTCTCCGGGCCGATCCTGCTTCCCCATCCGTTTGGTACACGGCTGGATGCAATGGCCGATACGATGCTGCGGCCACCGGGCATAAGCGGAGTGGACTTCACCCGTCCAGCCGGTGAGGCATCGCTGGTCCCGCCCGATTCGGTCAGCTGGCAGGTGTTCAAGAATCCCGTCGCGCTGTTCATCGGCGGCGTGACTGGCGTCCTGCTCGAGCTCGCCGAGCCACGGGTGCGCGACGGGGTGTGGCAGCACAGCAGTTTTCGGACCGACGCGCTACAACGGCTCCGCCGCACTGGGTTGGCAGCGATGGTCACCGTCTATGGTGCGCGCAGCCAGGCCGAGGCGATGATTACCCATGTTGTGCGCGCGCATGGCAGTGTCACCGGCACCACCATTGAGGGCGCGGCCTATCACGCCAACGATCCCGAGCTGCTGATTTGGGTGCAGGCGACTGCCGGCTTCGGGTTTCTCCGCGCGTATTCCACCTTTGTGCGCCCGCTGCTGTCAACCGAGTTCGATCGCGCGCTCGCCGAGGCGCAGCCAGCCGCGCGCCTCTATGGCGCCGAAGGCGCCCCCGCCTCGCTGACGGAATTGGACGCACTGTTTGAGCAGATGGATCAAGCGCTGGTCGCCTCGCCAATCCTCGACGAATTCCTCGGCATCATGGCGCGGGTACCCGCCTTCCCGACGGCGGCGCGCCCGCTGCAGCAACTGTTCCTCAAGGCCGCGGTGTCGTTGTTGCCACAGCATTTGCGCGACCGGCTCGGGCTGGGCGGATGGCGGCTGCGCGGCTGGGAACGTGGTCTCGTCGCTTTCGCTGGCCGCGCCTGCGACCGCATCGTCCTCCGGAACGCTCCCCCAGCGCAGGCCTGCCGCCGACTCGGACTGCCGGACGACTGGCTGTACCGCGCGCACTGATCTATCAGACCGACGCGCCGTGGGGATGGGTTCAGGCCGGGTTCAACGCCCGGCCACCATCCCATAGCTGTGAATTCCGGGAGAATTGTGTTGATCCGCCGCCTGACCCCCGCCAGCGCGCTCGCGCTGGTCGTTCCCCCGATCGCCAGCGTGCTCGCCCTCGCCGTCCCCGCGATCGCCGCGCCTGCACCATCAGTGGCGACCGGCGATCTGCTTGCAGTGCAGACCCATTTACGCAGCGTTGAAAGCCTGACGGCCAACTTCGTCCAGACCGATCGCTCCAACCGTACGCTCGGCGGCACACTCACCATGAAGAAGCCGGGCAAGGTTCGCTTCCAATATGAGAAAGGGGTTCCGATCCTGATCGTCGGCGACGGCCGATCCCTTTATTTCATCGATTATTCCGTCAAGCAGGTATCCCGCTGGCCGATCGGCAATTCGCCGCTGTCGGTGTTGCTAGATCCCACCCGCGACATTTCCCGATTCGCCAAAGTCATCCCCTCTGCCAACCCCGACGTGATCAGCATCGATGCGAACGATCCTGGCCATCCCGAACTTGGCCGGATTACACTGATCTTCCAGCGCAGCCCGGCGTCGCCGGGCGGGCTGATGATGCTTGGTTGGGTCGCGCTCGATGCTCAGGGCAATCGCACCTCGGTTCGCCTGTCGAATCAACAGTTCAACGCACCGGTAAGCGACGGAATGTTCCGCTGGAACGATCCGCGGAAGGGTCTGCGGCCGAACTGACGATCCATTCATTTTGGCGACAGGTTCCATCCGCTAGAGAGAGATCGCGGATTAGAAACGAACCCGGGATTTTTCCCCCTGTTGCCCGGGCTGATTTTCTTTTCCCGCCTGCGTGACGAACGCTAGGTCGGCCCTCGCTCCACGCCCCCGGAGCGAGGGCCTTTCCTTGTGGGGAACCGTCCGTCTCGCTACATCGGCCGCCACATGCCCCAAATCCTCAAAGTCGCCTCCTGGAACATCAACTCCGTGCGGTTCCGCATCGACATCGTCGGGCAGTTCCTCCGCGAAACCGCGCCCGACATCCTGTGCTTGCAGGAAACCAAGGTGATGGACGAGGAATTCCCCGCCCAAGCGTTCAGGGCACTCGGTTACGATCACATCTTCCTGCACGGTCAGCGCATGCACCACGGCGTGGCGATCCTCAGCAAGCTGCCCCTGGTTGAAGACGACCGGTTTGACTGGCAGGCGAATCAAGAGGCACGCCACATCGGTGTGCGGCTCGAGTCGGGCATGCGGATCGAGAATGTGTACGTCCCGGCTGGCGGCGATATTCCGAATCGCGACGAAAACCCCAAGTTCGGCCAAAAACTCGACTTCCTTGAGCGGATGACGCGCTGGTCCGAACAGTTGACGGTGCCAACGCTCTTGGTCGGCGACTTCAACATCGCCCCGTTGCCCTCCGACGTATGGGGCCACAAGCAGTTGCTCGGCACGGTCAGCCACACGCCGATCGAGGTCGAAGCGCTCGACCGGCTGCGAGCATCAAACAGCTGGGTCGATCTCGGCCGGCAGTTCTATCCCGCGCCGGCGCGGCTGCACACTTGGTGGAGTTATCGCTCGAAGGACTGGACCGTTAACGACCGCGGCCGCCGGCTCGACCATATGTGGGCGACAGCCGACGTCGCGAAGATGGCGGTGGCGCACACCGTCCATGAGCCGTGCCGCAGCTGGCTGAAACCCTCAGACCACGTCCCCCTCGTCACCGAATTTGCCCTGTGAGCGCGTCACGGGATACCGCACGCGCGATCGACGCGCTGCGCCGCGGATGGGCAATCCGTATCGGCCGCCTCGCGCTGCTGCCGATCGAGACCGCGGATCCGGTGCGGCTCGCCGCCTTCGATCCGGACGAGGCCGCGCCAGTGCTGCTGTCGGCAGGGCGCGCCGCAACGCTCAAGCTCGCCAACCAGCGCGAGGCGGCAGTACCGGAGTCGCCGGTGCTGGTCGATCGCGCGCCTTGGCTCGACTTCGCTGCCGCGACCGCGCTCGCCGACCCGCAGCTCGACCTCGCAACACCGCTGAAAGGACCCTTTCGAGCGATCCCGGTGACCGAGCCCGACGCGGCCGCCGCCGCGCTTCGCCTCGCGCGGATCGCGGGGATGTTACCAGCGTTCTTCGTCCGCGAAGGCGGCGACGCCGACATATCGATCCATCCTGCCGATATCGACGCGCACGAGGATCCGGCGCGACTCACCATCGCCGCGCGCGCGCATTTGCCGATCCGCGGCGCCGAAGACGCCGAAATCGTCGCTTTTCGCACTCCTGAGTCCCCGGGCGAGCACGTCGCCTTGCTGTTCGGCCAGCCCGATGGCCATCCGCCGCTGGTGCGCCTCCATAGCGAATGCCTCACCGGCGACGCCCTCGGCAGCCTCAAATGCGATTGCGGGCCACAGCTCCAGGCCGCAATCGCCGAGATCGAGAGCAGCGGCTGGGGAATATTGCTTTATCTGCGCCAAGAGGGCCGCGGGATAGGGCTGATCAACAAATTGCGGGCCTATGCCCTGCAAGATCAGGGCTATGATACGGTCGATGCCAATACCCGGCTAGGATTCGCGGTTGATTCGCGCGATTTTAGGGTGGCAGCACGGATGTTGGCACTGCTCGGACAGACTAAGGTGCGGCTACTGACCAACAATCCGGCCAAGGTCGCGAGCCTTGAGGGGGCGGGGATCGCAGTGGTCGAACGCGTGCCGCACTTCCTGCCGACCAACCCGCACAATGAGAAGTATCTGGCGACCAAGCGGGACCGGACCGGGCACGAGTTTTAGGGTCGGTATCTAGGCGACGAGCGCGATCACCTCGTCGAAATCGTGCGCCACGGCGTCCACGCCGAGCGCCTTCAGCCGATCCCCGTGGCCCGGATAACAGTGGCTCCCCGCGCATAAGCCGATCACATAGGCGCCACTGGCCACTGCGCCGGTCGCCCCTACCGGGGAGTCCTCAAGGATCGCGCAATCGCTGATATCCACGCCAAGCTGTTTCGCCCCGTAGAGATACAGGTCCGGCGCAGGCTTGCCCTGCGTCACATGCTCGCGCCCACTATAGATATGGTCGCCAAATGCCCCCTCCAGCCCGATATGTTCGAGGTGGCGTCGAATCCAGGCGCTCGAGCTCGACGAGACGATCGCCTTGGGCAGATCGGCGGGCAGCCCGCGCACGAACGCGACCGCACCGGCAACCTCGCCCACGCCCTGCTCGAACGCGCGGGCATTTTCCACCTCGCGCACCGTGTGGAAATCCTCAGGCAGTGGGCGCCGGATATAGCGCTCGATTGCGGCTAGAAAATCGAGCCCTGCCAGGCCCATGAAGCGGGATACCGAATCTTCGGGGGTAGTCGGAAAACCCAGGCCAGTCAGATACTCTGCGACTTGCTGGTTACCGACATATTCGCTTTCGATAAGCACACCATCGAAATCGAACAGCAACGCGTCGAACTTCATGCACGGTCTCCAAACAGGGCGGTGCCGACGCGGACGTGAGTCGCCCCAAGCGTGACCGCGATCTCGTAATCGCCCGACATACCCATCGAAAGCCCGGCCACGCCGTGGTCGCGGGCGATCTTGGCAAGCAGCGCGAAATAGGGGGTAGCCTCGGTATCGGCCGGCGGCACGCACATCAGCCCGACCAGCGGGAGGTCGGCCCCACGCACCGCCTTCAGCAGCGCGGGCAGCGCGTCGAGCGCACAGCCGCCCTTCTGATCCTCCCCGCCGATATTGACCTGGACGAAGCACGCGGGCCGCCGGCCGGCCTTGTCCATCGCACTGGCGAGCGCCGCCACCAGCGACAGTCTGTCGACCGAATGGATCGCGTCGAACAACGCAACGGCTTCGTCGGCCTTATTGGATTGCAGCTGGCCAACGAGATGCAGCGCGATGTCTGGCGTCGCCTCGCGCAGCGCCGGCCATTTGGCGGACGCCTCCTGTACGCGGTTCTCACCGAAGGCGCGGATGCCGGCCGCGATCAGCGGTACGATCGCTTCAACCGGCTGCGTCTTTGAGACTGCGATCAGGGTCACGTCGCGGGGATCGCGTTTCGCCAGCGCAGCGGCGCGGGCGATGGTGTCGCGGACGGCGGTAAGCCGGGGATCGTCTGAAGCCATGGCGCGCGCTATAGGCAGGCGCGTGCCGACCCGCCACCCCATCCCCCGCACCTGGTTGATGACCGACCCGCGGATGGGCGACGGTTTATGGAAAGCGCTTGCGCGACTGCCCCGTGGCAGCGGCGTGGTGTTCCGACATTACGAGTTGCCGAATGAGGAGCGCACGATGTTGTTCGCTCGGGTGTCTCGACTTGCCCGGCGGCGTCGGTTGTTGCTGATTCGCGCGGGAGCGCCAGCGGGACGCGGCGAGCAGGGCACCCACGGGACGGCGCATCCCCACTCTCCCGGCTTGCGCACCGCCCCCGCTCATAACCGAACAGAGGCTATCGCCGCAGTGCGGTCAGGAGCCGATGCGCTGTTCGTGTCGCCTGTGTTCGCCACCCGCTCGCATCCCGGGACACGGCCGCTCGGGCGCGTCAGGTTCGGATTGATGACCCAAGGGCTGAAAATACCGTTGATCGCGCTCGGCGGGATGACCGCGCGCCGCGCTGCTGCGCTGAACGTCCATGGCTGGGCAGCGATCGACGCCTGGGCCTGGTAACCGCAAGATGCGCTCCGTTGCCGCACGAGACGTACGCCCGACTCTATAGCCCGAGCATGTGTCGGGAACCGAGTTCAGGAAAATGATTTAGGTCTCAAACGTCTGCGTAGACGGATTATGATATTAGAAGCGGAACGCCGTCCCGACGTATACTGCTTGGCTATCGCGCTTGTCCTCGGCGACCTGCTGCAGGCGGTCGCGCTCGCTCTTGTAGCGCACGCCGGCAGTAACCGCGAGGTTGCGGGTCAGCGCGTACGAGCTACTCACGTCGACCGAATAGCTCGGCAGGTCTGCGACCAATTGCGGCGCATTGGCGAGCGGCTTGTCCGAGATCGCCTTGACTTGGCCGCTGATGCGGTGGCCCGAATAGCTGATGCCGACATCTACATTCTGGCGGCTGAGCGGGCTACCGGCAAGATCGACCCGTGCCAGATCGGTCGACAGCGCGAACCGCTTCCAGCCTACCGAGGTGCCGAGACTATAAGCGATCGGGGTCAGCGCCACCGCCGCCGGCTGCGCGAGTGTGCGATCGCCCTCGCCGCGCGCGGTGCGGGCGCGGACAGCGACGGTGATCGCATGCACACCCTTGGCCGAATCGGTCGGGGTGAAGTGGAAGCCGGAATTGCGCAGGCCGGCACGCGCCAGCATCGAGGCGAGCATCGGATCGGCCGCGGCCGGTGCGAAAGTATCAAAACCGCGAGACGCCGCGCGGGTGCTGGTGATCCGTGGCGCATCGCCGGGAGCACCAAGCGCGGGCGCGACGGCAGCGCCGGCGGCAACGAGCGCCCCGACAGCTATCCCGGCAATGACCCGCACTGCAATCACGTCCAATCCCTTTTCTCGTCAACGCGCCTATCACGATTCGGAAACGCGATACCATCGGTAGCAGGCGATTTTTACCCAAGTGTTGCAAGGAGCCCACAGAGCGGTGAGTCTGCCTATGCTTGCGGCTCGCCCCCTACCCTCTATAGAGGGGCATTACCGCCCAAAAGTCAGGATTTTGCCTCGATGAACCGCCGTTTGCGCATCGCCGTCATGGCCCCCGCTATCTTGGGCACCGTCCTCGCGCTCGGCGCGTGCGCGCACAAACCCAAAAAGGTCAATTCCGATCTCGCCGCGTCCAAGATCACCACGATCGGCGTAAATTCGTACCTGTGGCGCGCCAGCCTCGACACGCTCGGCTTCATGCCGCTGCTGCAGACCGATTCCAACGGCGGGGTGATCGTCACCGATTGGTACGTCAATCCGACCGCACCGACCGAGCGGATGAAGATCACCGTGACGATCCTTGATCAGGACCTGCGGGCGGACGCGCTACGCGTTGCCGCGCTGCGCCAGGTCAATCAGTCCGGGCAGTGGGTGAACGCGCCGGTGCGCGCGGCCACCGTCCAGAAGCTCGAAGACGTCATCCTGACGCGCGCCCGCGATCTACGCCGCGCCGCGATCGTCGGCTAAGGAACGCTTTTACACCATGAGTCCTCCGCCAGTGTCGCGTTTCAATGCCCTCAAAGCCGACGCGGCCTGGCAGAAGGTGTGGGACGATGCCCACACCTTCGCCGTGCGCGCCGGCTCGACCAAACCTAAGAGCTATGTGCTCGAGATGTTCCCCTATCCATCGGGGAAGATCCACATGGGCCACGTCCGCAACTATACGATGGGCGACGTGCTCGCCCGCTATAGGCGGATGACGGGGCACGAAGTGCTCCACCCAATGGGCTGGGACTCCTTTGGAATGCCTGCGGAAAACGCGGCAATGGAAAAGGGCGTGCATCCCGGCACCTGGACCCGCGCCAATATCGCGGCGATGAAAGCGCAGTTGAAGCGTCTTGGTTTTGGACTGGACTGGTCCCGGGAAATCTCGACCTGCGAGCCTGACTATTACGGCCACGAACAGGCCCTGTTTCTCGACCTATACGAAGCTGGGTTGGTCTATCGCAAGGAATCCTCGGTCAATTGGGATCCGGTCGACATGACCGTGCTTGCCAACGAGCAAGTGATCGACGGCAAGGGCTGGCGCTCGGGCGCACAAGTCGAACGCCGCAAACTCAGCCAGTGGTTCCTCAAGATCACCGATTTTGCCGACGAATTGCTGGAGGGCCTCGGCGAACTCAAGCACTGGCCCGACAAGGTCAAGCTGATGCAGGAGAATTGGATCGGCAAAAGCCAGGGCCTGCAGTTCAGGTTCGGTCTGTCCGACGGCGAGAGCGTCGAGGTATTCACCACCCGGCCCGACACGATCTTCGGCGCAAGCTTCGTCGCGATCGCCGCTGACCATCCGATCGCACAGCGCCTCGCAGCGAACGACCCGGCAGTCGTCGCGTTCATCGCCGCGTGCAAGCGCGGCGGCACCACGGCGGCCGAAATCGACACGCAGGAAAAGCTCGGGCACGACACCGGGCTGACCGCGACGCATCCGTTCGATCCCAACTGGCAGTTGCCGGTCTACATCGCCAATTTTGTGCTGATCGAATATGGCACTGGCGCGGTGTTCGGTGTCCCCGCGCACGACCAGCGCGATTTGGATTTCGCGCGGAAATATGATTTGCCTGTCCGCCGCGTCGTCTCCGACGGCGAGGAAACCAGCTCGGAATACGCCGGTGCCACCGCGGCTACCGGCCCGGGAATTTTGATAAATTCGTACTTTCTCAATGGTTTGGATATCAACGACGCCAAGCGGCAAGTCATCATCCGCGCCGAAGCCGGCGGCTGGGGCACTGGCACCACCGTGTTCCGCCTGCGCGATTGGGGCGTATCGCGCCAGCGCTATTGGGGCACGCCGATCCCGTTTATCCACTGTGATGCATGCGGCGTGGTGCCGGTGCCCAAGGACCAGTTGCCGGTGGTTCTCCCTGAGGACGTCAGCTTCGACATCCCCGGCAACCCGCTCGATCGGCATCCGACGTGGAAGCATGTCCCCTGCCCTTCCTGCGGCGCTGACGCGCGGCGCGAGACCGATACGCTCGACACATTCGTCGATTCCTCCTGGTATCCGATCCGCTTCGCCAGCCAGCCCAAAGACAAGCCGTTTGACAAGACTGAGGCCGAATCCTGGCTGCCGGTCGGGCAATATATCGGCGGCGTGGAGCATGCCATCCTCCACCTGCTCTACGCGCGCTTCTGGACGCGCGCGCTCAAACACATCGGCAAGCTCGACATCGCCGAGCCGTTCGCCGGACTGTTCACCCAGGGCATGGTGACCCACGAGACCTATAAGTCGGCCGATGGCAAATGGCTGGCGCCCGAGGAGATCGAGACGCGTGATGGCGCTCTCGTTACGCGGGGCGGCGGCCAGCCGGTGACGGTCGGCCGCGTCGAGAAAATGTCGAAGTCGAAAAAGAACACGGTCGATCCTGAGCCGATCGTTGACCAATATGGCGCAGACGCGGTGCGCTGGTTCATGCTCTCCGATTCCCCGCCTGAACGCGACCTTCCCTGGAGCGAATCCGGCATCGAAGGCGCGTGGCGCTTCATCCAGCGGCTCTGGCGGCTGTTCGAAGACCCGAGCAGTACTCAGGGCCGCAACGAGGGCCTCGATCGGAAGGTGCACACCATGATCGCCGCGATCGGCTCCGACATCGAGTCGCTGTCGTTCAATAAGGCGGTCGCGCGAATTTACGAACTCACCACCGCGATTGAGAAAGCCGATCTCTCCGCCTCGCGCACCGAGGCAGTCCTCGCACTGCTACGGCTAATCGCACCGATGACGCCGCATCTCGCTGAGGAAGTCTGGCGCACGCTCGGCCAGGACGGTCTCATCGCCGAGACCCACTGGCCGGAAGTCAATCCCGCACTGCTAGTCAGCGACGAGGTAACGATCGCGATCCAGGTCAACGGCAAGCTGCGCGATACGCTGACGCTAGCCAAGGACCTGGAAAAGGCCGATGTTGAGGTCGCCGCGCTCGCCTCCGAAAAGGTTCAGCGCGCCATGGAGGGCAAGCCTCCCCGGAAGGTGATCGTCGTGCCCAACCGTCTTGTGAACATCGTCGCATGAAGCGCCCCCTGCTCCTGGTGCCCATCCTGCTCACCTTGGCTCTTCTTCCCGGCTGCGGACTGCATCCGCTCTATAGCGGCGGTACCAACGGACCCGTGGCGGGCACGCTGGCACAGGTGGAAGTGGCGCCGATCGCCGGCCAGCCAGGTTGGCTGGTGGCGGGCGCGCTGCGCGATAGAATCCGCGCCGCTGGCGAATCCACACCGCGGTACCGGCTCGAGGTGAAGCTTGACGACCAGATCATCGGCCTGGGCATCCGCCCGGACAACACTGTCTCCCGCGAACGCCGGAGTCTGCGGGCCCGCTACCAACTGGTCGATATTGAGCGCGGCACCGTATTGCTCGATTCGACCGCTGGATCGGACGTAGGGCTCGACGTCGTGAGCTCCGAATATGCCACGATCGCCGCCGAACAGTCGGCGCTCGAGCGGCTTTCTGGCATCGTCGCCGACCAGATCGTCGCCCGTGTCGCGCTGTTTGCACAGCGCACTACCCCGATGCAGGATACCGCCACCGGCTCGCAGGCGCCCCTGCAGGCGACTGCGAAGCCGTGAAGGCAAACGCCAACCAGATCCGTTCCGCACTCGATGCGCCCAGTCCGGAGATTCGTCTCTACCTGCTCCACGGTCCCGACGAGGCGGGCGCGCACGACCTCGCCACCCGGCTCGCCCGCTCGATGGGGCCAGAGGCCGAGCGGATCGACCTAGACGGCAGTACGCTCAAGTCCGATCCTGGCCGACTGGCCGATGAAGCTGCATCGATCTCCCTATTTGGCGGCGCGCGGCATATCCGCGTCAGCGGCGCGGGCGAGGAATGCCTCGAAGCCTTTACGCTACTGCTCGGCGCCGAGCGGGCAGGCAATCCGGTACTAGCGATCGGCCCCAACCTTAAGGGCACCGGCAAAGTGCTCAAGTTTGCGCTTGCCGCCCCCGGTGCGATGACCTTCGCCTGTTATGTCCCCGAGGGTGCAGCAGCCGACCAGATCGCGGTCTCGATCGCACGCGAGCAAGGTCTTCGCGCCACTGGTGACACGGCTAACCGCATCGCCAGTGCCGCGAGCGGCGATCGGTCGGTGATGGCGCGCGAGATCGAGAAGATCGCGCTTTATCTCGACGCGGCGCCTGACCGTCCCAAAGAGATCGACGATGCCGCCTTGGACGCGATCGGCGCAGATTTGGGCGATGGCGAGATGTGGAAGTCGATTGACGCCGCAATCGACGGCCGTCCGGGCGACGTAGCGACCGAACTCGCCAGGTTGGGCGACGTCGGCACGATCGCAATCCCGCTGCTGCGACAACTCGTCCGCCGACTAATAACACTGGCCGAACTGCGCGCAGAAATCGATGCGGGTGCCGGGGTCGGCGACGTGATTGAGCGGCATCGCATTTTCTTCCGTGAAAAGCAGTCGACAGCCAGGGCGCTGCGCAAATGGCAGTCTCCACGACTCGCGGATGCGATTGCCCATGTCCGCGGCGTGGAGCGGCAAACGATCGGCTCGGGAAGCGCGGGCGGCGTGCTGGCGCAGGCAGCGATGATCGCGGTGGCGCGCATCGCAGCGCGCTAATTTTCGCCCCCTCAGCTTTCGCTAGGGGGGTGCCGTCTAATCAAATTAAAGAATATCTCCGCTCAACCGCTGACACACCATGTCCAGCTGATCTAGCGTCGAATAGGCCAGCGTCAGCGTGCCGCCCTTGGCCCCAAATACGATCTTCACGCCAAGCCCGAGCAGATCGCCAAGTTGATGCTCGAGCGCCGAAATATCCGCCTGCCCTTCGGTCTCGCGCCGCTCGCCCGATCCACCCTCGCGCTTGACCGCCTGTGCCAGCCGCTCGGTTTCGCGCACCGACAGCCCTTTGGCGACCACTTGGTCGGCCAGCACCTCCACGTCGCGTGCACCGATCAAGGCGCGGGCATGGCCCATGGTCAGTGACCCCTCGACCACCCGCGTCTGCACGCCTGCCGGCAGTTCCAGCAACCGCAGCAGATTTGCGACATGGCTGCGCGACTTGTGTACGATTTTGCCGAGCGCGTCCTGGGTGTGGCCATATTCCTCGATCAGCCGGTGATAGGCCTCAGCTTCTTCGATCGCGTTGAGATCCTGGCGCTGAATGTTCTCGACCAGCGCGACTTCCATTGTCTCGGCATCGTCGAAGTCGCGGACGATCACCGGCACCTCGTGAAGATGCGCACGCTGCGCCGCACGCCATCGTCGCTCGCCGGCAACGATCTGATAACCGCGACCGTGCGGGCGCACCACGATCGGCTGGATCAGCCCACGCGCAGCGATCGACGTAGCAAGCTCGTCGAGCGCCGCCTCGTCAAAGCGCCTGCGTGGCTGCCCCGGATGCGGCGTGAGGGAGCCGACCGGCAGCATTCGCATACCGCTGGCGATCGTCGCACGCTCACCGACCGGTTGTTCTTGCGCGGCGTCGCCGAGCAACGCGCTCAGCCCCCGACCCAGGCTCGGACGCTTGCGGGCTGCGGTGGGTTCGGCGGGGTCGGTCATGCGGCCTCAGCGGCTTTCTTCGGTAGGCGTTGAATCAGCTCGCGGGCCAGCTTGATATAAGCTTCGGAACCCGAGCAGCGATAATCGTAGATCAACGCGGGCAGCCCATGGCTCGGTGCTTCTGACAACCGCACGTTACGCGGAATCACGGTGTCGAACACGACTTTGCCGAGCACTGCGCGCACATCATCCGACACCTGCTCGGTCAACCGGTTGCGGCGATCGTACATCGTCAGCACAACGCCCAGGATCGACAGATTGGGATTGAAGCGCGCGCGGATCCGCTCGACTGTGCTGAGCAATTGACTGAGTCCTTCCAGCGCGAAGAACTCGCATTGGAGAGGCACCAGTAGAGAGTCGGCCGCGACCATCGCGTTGATCGTCAGCAGCCCAAGAGACGGCGGGCAATCGATCAGTACCGCGTCCCAATCGCCGCCGCTACGCGCAAGCGCCTGGTCGAGCCGATGGGTACGCTGCTCGAACTCAACCAGTTCGATCTCAGCACCAGACAGATCTTGGGTGGCAGGAACAATATCAAGCCGCGGTACCTTGGTTGCTACCACCGTCTGGTCTAGCGTCGCCTCGCCGACTAGCAGATCGTAACTTGATAATTTGCGCTCGGCGCGATTGATGCCAAGACCGGTTGAGCAATTGCCCTGCGGATCGAGATCAATCAACAGCACTTTGAGCCCGGTTGCGGCAAGCGCCGTCCCGACGTTAATCGCGGTCGTCGTCTTTCCGACGCCGCCTTTTTGATTGGCGATAGCGATACAGATCATTGCGGGATGACGCTCATCGGCGACGGACATTCCTTGCCACGACGATCATCGACTGCGGGTCGGTGATACTCGGTTCCACGTGAAACGCACCTTGCCACGACTCGTCGGCTTTCGCCACTTCTTCCGCAGCATGACGGCCCTTTGGGAGCACCCAAACGGTCGATCGACGTGCCATATGAACACAGCTATCAAATAGCGCATCAAGCGGAGCGACCGCTCGCGCCGAAATCACCGAGCCAGCCAAGTCCGTCGCCTGCGAACGAAGCGCGAGCACCGTAACCTGCTTTGATAGACCCAGCGCTTCGGCGGTAGTACGGAGAAACTCGGCGCGACGTTTACGCGGCTCGATCAGAGTGACAGGACGATCAGACATGATCGCAATCACCATGCCGGGGAACCCGGCGCCGCTGCCCACGTCAATCCATAGGCCCGGTACATCGGTCGCGAGTCCCAGTAATTGGGCGGAATCGACGATATGACGGGCCCAGATCGTCTCCAATGTCGAAGGGGAAATCAGATTTTGGCTTGCCTGGCCGGCTAGCACGCAATGGACATATTGCTCCATCAAGGTTCCACGTGGAACGCTCATCCGCATCGCTACCCAGGCGCGAGCTTCTTCTTCAGTCATGCAGCTTTCCGTTTCACGTGGAGCAATATTGCCGACAGCGCGGCGGGAGTAATTCCGCGGATCCGTGACACCGCGGCCCAATCCCCGGGCGCGGCGACGCAGAGCCGCTCGACCATTTCGCCCGACAATCCCGGCACTCCTGAAAAGTCGAAACCGGAGGGAATCGGAATGGCCGCATCCTTTCGCATCGCCGCGACCTCGGCACGCTGCCGGTCGACGTACGGCGCATAGCGCGCGTCTTCCGCAACCTCTTCGCATAGATCCATTGGCGCCGACGACACTATTCCGAGATCTACAAAACTGATTCCGTCTTGCCGCAGCCACTCGGCACCGGATCGGCGAACACCTGACACGCCCAATTGCTCTGCGGCGATGGGCTGGCGGAACGAGGCTTCCAGCTCGACCCGCTGTCTGGCCCGCTTGGCATAGCGCGTCATCCGGTCAGCACTAAGACATCCCGCCGCCTCTGCGATCCCGCCGAGCCGGGTCTCAGCATTGTCAGCGCGAAGACTCAGACGATATTCCGCGCGCGCGGTCAGCATGCGATAGGGCTCAGTCACCCCTTGCAGCACCAGATCGTCAATCATCACCCCAAGGTAGCTCGACGCGCGATCGAGGACCACCGGCGGGAGGTCGCAAGCAAAGCCAGCCGCGTTGAGCCCCGCCAACAGCCCCTGCCCGGCCGCTTCCTCATAACCGGTGGTGCCGTTGATCTGACCCGCGCAATAGAGGCCAGCGATCGCTTTGAGCGCTAGGGTATTCTCAAGCGCACGCGGATCCACATGATCATATTCGACCGCATAGCCAGGAGTGACAATCCGGGCGCGCTCGAGCCCCGTGATCGATGCAACCATCGCCGCTTGCACGTCGGCGGGCAGCGATGTGGAAATGCCGTTGGGATAGATCAGCGGATCATCGAGACCCTCGGGCTCTAGGAAAATCTGGTGGCCATTGCGGTCGCCAAAACGGTGCACCTTGTCCTCGATCGATGGGCAATAACGAGGTCCTCGCCCCTCGATATCTCCGCTGAATAAGGGAGATCGATCGAGCCCTGCGCGAATAATGTCGTGGGTGCGCGCCGAGGTCCGCGTGATTGCGCAGAAGAGTTGTGGCAGCCTTCGCGGCCTCGACACCGGAGACATCGTCCACGGCTCGGCGTCCGATGGCTGCTCTTCAAGCCGACTCCAGTCGATCGTCCGGCCGTCGATCCGCGGCGGGGTACCGGTCTTGAGGCGCGCCATCGGTAGCCCGAGGGCACGCAATTGCACGCCCAATTCAGTGGCCGCGCGCTCACCGACCCGCCCACCGAGCGCACGCGCCTCTCCACAAAACATCCGTCCGCCAAGAAAGGTCCCCGTCGCG
>Ga0233335_1000025_pt1 | contig 71934 bp, 34 predicted proteins | sample GEONDECOMP222_FD_180695 | JGI IMG/M metagenome (GOLD analysis project Ga0233335, IMG submission 180695) | Leaf litter microbial communities from Shasta-Trinity National Forest, California, United States - GEON-DECOMP-222 | ecosystem: Environmental > Terrestrial > Plant litter > Unclassified... | reverse complement strand
CCCCCGGTCCCCCCCCCCCCCCCCCCCCCCGTTCCACAGGAAAAAAAAAAGTCATCCTTCGGCCTTCGGAGGAAATGTCTATGTGCGAAGCTGGGAAGGTCATAATGACAAGCCTCCTCCCCCCTGCCTGGCCGTACGGCAGGCAGGCAGGGAGGGCTACGCAGCGTAGCGTAGCCGGAGGGTATACTAATCAAGGTAAATTTGAGGTACCTTTGGGCAGGAGCCTAGCTTCCTATAAAGTGAATTAGTCGTATCATAGTTAAGGTAAGCACATTCCTCTAGCGCCAAGGGAATGGCAGGGTCGAAACCCTGGAAACCCCCTCCCCTCCCCTTACGCATCGCGTAGCGAAGGGAGGGAGAAGTACTCTTATCCATATAAGTAGTTTAATGGTAGATACTAAGGATTTGTTTATGAGTTTATTGGCATCTTAAGATTTTATCTTTGTCTTAATTCTTATATAACAAGGGAACGGCGGGAAAATATATTGGTTATATAATCTAAGGAGTAAAGGATTTGAACCTTATTTAGTAATATTTATATGAAGTATAAATGTTATAACATTTATATATCACCACTTTCCATAAGTTGGTTTACTACTCCTTTTTTAATTAAATATGAGACTCAACATTTTATATACTATAATAAATAAACCATTAAAAAAGATAGACGGTGTACAAACATTAAACTTTTACTTAGTTTATTTACTAATTTTAAGAAGATGTTACTGTTTCTAAACCAACCCTCACCTAGATAGCCTAGCGTTAGCCCTACCCTCTACCAGACTCCACCCCCCCGTTATGTTGCCTACGGCGCGAAGCGGGAGGGTCAGGAGCCCTTAAGTCCTCCAAAGGAGCGTAGTGGAGGAGGGGAAAGGCAGAGAGGTCCGGACTTCGCTACTTAACCTTCCCCCCTTGCTGCCTAACCTTCCTGCGTAAGCGCTAGCTACGCTGCTTCGCTAGCATTTTCCTAACCCTCCTTACTCCCTTACTAAAGGAGGGGCGTTGCTCCAACTCCCGCTGAGTAGCGGGAGCGCTCGACCACCCCCCTTTCCCTCCCCCCCCCCCGTTCGGTGCTTAGCAGAGCATCCTGCCTGCCTGCCTTAGACCCCGGCACCTGGCCTAAGGCTAGGCTTGGCAAGGGAGGGAACACATCCCTCCCCCGTGGCCTGGCCTACGGCAGGCAGGGACCGTAGGAAAGGCAGGGAGGGCTCCTTTTTTTTTTTGTTTTTGTAGCCTTTCTACGAAAGGCAGGGGGGTGATAGGAAAGGGGGGGTGCGCAGCAGGAAGGGGTAGAAATACTGAAGTAATGGGAGTTACGATTCTGAAAGGGAGGCTTAATTATTAGTATATTAGATTGTTTATTTATGATTATTATATAATATACTAATTTAACCAGAGTACAATTATATTCATTTCATTAATACAAAGAATTAACATTAAAACAATTATTATAAAATATAAATATTTGACTATAAAATAATGTATTTAGTATTAAAAAAAAAATAAATTTAAGGGTATTAAATAAGTGGGGTACAGATCTACTTTTATCTGATTCTACTTAAAAAGATTAGTATTTTTTATTTTTAAGTACAATATCAAAAAAAGTATTTTCCATAATACCACATGCAGGTACTATAGCTAAGAACCATAAAAAGTAAAAAGCTGTAGCACCCTGTCCTATTTCTAAATATGGAGAATCAGGATGCTGAGATCCGATCCATGTTAAAATTATGAAATCTACTACAAAAAATCAGAAAGCTAATTTCATAGCAGGTCTAAATTGATTACTTCTTGTTCTAGATAAATCTGTGAAAGGTAAAATTAACAATATTAATAATGAACCAAACATTGCTACTACTCCAAGCAATTTATTTGGAATACTTCTAAGTATTGCATAAAATGGTAATAAATATCATTCAGGAACAATAGAAGCGGGTGTTACCATAGGGTTAGCTGGTATGTAGTTATCACTGTGACCCATAGCATTAGGATAGTAAAATACAAAAACAGATAAAACTAAAAAGAATGCAAATATAGTTACTAAATCTTTGAAAATAAAATATGGATAAAAAGCATATCTATCTCCACCTCCTTGCACACCATTAGGATTATTAGAACCGTGGATATGTAGTGCAATTAAATGAGCTACCACTAAAGCAGCTAATAAAAATGGTAAAATATAGTGTAGAGAGAAAAATCTGTTTAATGTAGCATTTGAAACTGAAAAGCCTCCCCAAATTAACTCAACTATATCTTGTCCAAATACTGGGATTGCTGATAGTAAGTTAGTAATAACTGTAGCCAAATCTTTAATTTACTTATTCCAGCTATACTTAAGCTCTAGCTCCCCCACCCTCCCTGGCCGTAGGCAGGGGGGGAGGGCTGTGTTTAAAACAAGTAAACCCTGTATATTATACTTACTTATCTTAATAAAGATAATTGTAAACTAATACAGTATAATACCTTGTGTTTCAATATAAAATCTTTTTATCTTGAAAAAAGATTTCGACTGTACATTAAGCAGCATTTCAGCCACCCACCGATGAACCAGTCTGTAGCGATATTTTACTCTACCGACGGTCTTAATGCTAAACAAACATCTTTGACCGTTTTCATCAGCATTGCTATATGGATAATTATAAATTTTCAGTAAAGATTACTTTATATAAACCATATAACTATATTTAGTTTTTATTTAAATTATTTTATATTTCATTTCAGGTATAATATATGGAGATACTATATTTCTAAGATCATCCATTGATTCTTTCCATATATAAATTATATATTGATTATTAGTTCCTGCTGATTGAATCGAAGCTTTAAGATTAAAATTATCATTTAAAGCTTTTACAAGTATTAAACACTCATTATAAGAAAAAGAATTAGTAGAAAATTTTAAACTTTTACCTACTTTTGCTCCATCATCCATGATTCAAATAGCTAAAGCTAAAGGAGATAAAAATTGACCTATACATTCTGGTACACATTTTTTTTTATCTTTATATCATAAATCGTGTATTCAATTAAAACTAGTATAAGTTCAAGTTGAAAACCTTATTATTTTTCTGATTTTTCCCTTAGAACCTAATCTCTTTGTTATAACAGGTTTTTTAATGTTACAATATCCTAATTCTGATAATAATTGGTGTAAATATAAAAGATATTCAACATGAATATCTTCTTGGAAAAAACTAATTCTAGTACCTGATCCGATTAATCTTTTTTCAGCATGAGCATCTCCAAGAAGAGAACCAAATATAATAGATATAACATCTATATTATGTGGACCAATTCTATATATACCTTTAAGTCTAATTACTTTTGGTTCAACTCCAAAATGAATTGGAGTTATTAACACTAAAAATAAAGAAATTAAATAAAAACTAAACATTTGAGGCTTAAAAAAGAAACCTCATAAACTCATTTGACCATAAGGTAAAACATACAACATGCTTGTCTTTTTTAGACAAGTCAGAATAACTTTAAATTTGTATATTCTGTTAATTATCATTTTATAATAATTAATAGTTTCGACTGTGCATTAAGCATCATTCCAGATACCCATTAGTGACCCAGTCTGTCGCGATCATCTAGATAACCGACGATCTCTTATCATAATTTTAATTTATGATCTTTTGATCGTTTTCACTAACATTGCCAAAGAAATAAATTATTTCTTCAATTACCCTGTCAGGTTATTCCACTTTAATTCTTATTTCCTTCTAGAAGTTAGCATAAGAATTTTAACTCGTGGGACTATGATTTAAATACAAGATTATTTAAATTTAACAACTACTTTTTAATTTATCCCCTTCCTTTATTCATTCCTGATTTAATTAGTTTAATTTCTTCTATCCCTTCTGAAGTTAAATGAGATTTGTTTTCCATAATAATAGCAACTTTTTTAAAATCATTAAAATCATTAACTTTATTTCCTTGAAGAGAATATTTAGAAAATAATGGAATAATTATTTCAGTTAGATCTGATAATTTAGTTACTTCTAATTCTACCGTTGAAACATTAGGACGAGAAACGATTCTACCACAACCGAGTCCTGTTATCAAACAACGTAATAATTCTATATCACGAACATGTTGAGTGATAGTAAAAGCTAATCTAATTCCTACTCCAGCTTTATAAGCTTTGGAATTTCAGAGTTTTATTAGAAAACAACCTTCAGCCGTAGTAAAACCTGCTACTCATTCTTTTGCTATAAAAATAGGAGGTAAAACCTCAACTCTAGGCTCAGGAGCAATAGAAGTGAAAGAATCTTTAAAATTATCAGGTATATTTCTATTCATAGAGGCTCTTATATTAACTAATTTATGAACACCTTCTATAGTCAAATGTTCTTTATTTTTCAGCAATTCAAAAGCTTGTTTAAATAGGATAAAATCAGAAAATTTTTGAGTAATTAGAGGATATTTATCGAAATGATTAATAATAACCTCTAAATCAGATATGGAAGTTACCATATAGGAAACACTGTTTTTTCCTTTATGAATATTACCTACATTAAAGAAGGATTTAATATTTTCTAAAATAACCTGATCTTTCAAATGTAAGCCTATTTTAAATACAAGTCAAATAGATCAGTTAGTAGAATATTTTTCATTTTTACTAAAACCAATATGGAAGCAAGCCTCACCATCAGAGAAACCAGTTATAAATTTAGGATCGAAATCCGTTAGGGAATAATGTTTTAAGCTTGAAGAAGTAGAGTAGGGCCTACTCTGGTTACTAATTCTTCAACGTCTTAATAATATTTTTTTATCTGTTTGTAATGATCGTCTTATAGTTTTTTCATTACAATTTATACGAGCAGCTGCTTCTGTTATACTGTTAAATTCACCATATACAGTATTATTATTAATGTTATATAATATAATTGATTTAGAATTTTTCCTCATATTTGATAAAGCTTTTTCAGAAAAAGAAGGTTTAACTCTAGATAAAGCACTTTTACTCATTTTTTTTATAGTTTCTTCATTAAAAGCTTTACCTTTATTTAAATTACCTATAGCTTCACGACGTTCATCACTATAGTAAGCTCTCATCTTTATACGAGAGATTTCTGTATGTTTATATCCAAAACTAGAACCAGCTTCTGTTAATATATTATAATTAGGTAGTAGAGATTTTAAATAAAAATCTTCTAAATCTAATAATTTTTTATTATTTTCTACATTAACTTTTTCTGGAAATAATTCTAAAACTAAAAAAGCAAAATTATCAATACCATATTTTTTTACTGCCAATTTAACTATTTTACTTCCAGTTAAATTGATTAAATGTCTATAAAATCTAGTATAAAATTTATCAGTAGAAGCGGAACCAATATAGTAATCTAGAGTTGTTTTATTTAAAATTAAATAAACACCACTTAAATCTTTAATATTATTTTTAATTTTATCTTTAACTTCTTGATTTTTTAGATCTTCATAAATAAATACAGGTTTTAAATTTTTATCTTTTAGAAAATCTTCTACTATTTTGGAAACTGATCTATCATTATTACAATTATTTTTATTATAATTATTTAATGAATTATAAAATCTATTGCTCGAAATATTATTAAAACTAATAGTATTTTTAGTTGTTGTTTTTTCATATTTAAACCATTTTAGGCTACGTATATAACCTAAGAAAGCGATAGCCATCATAAGTATAAAAATAATTACCCCAATAGATCATAATAAAACTCTGGGATTTTTATATGAACTATAATATAGTCCTCTTGAAACGTGTGCGTAAACAAAAATGAAAAAAAATGAGGCTACATTAGCATGAATATATCTTATCATTCAACCGTTGTTTACATCTCTCATAATATGTTCTACTGAATTAAAAGCAAAATCAACGTGTGGTGTGTAGTGCCAAATTATTTATATGCATATATATATATATTTATTTGATATTAGATAATTTATTAAAGATAGTTGAAAGTAAAAGTTCCCGTTCTTTTGTTCAAGAAGGTTTACTTAATACTATGCAAACTGCCTCTAATCAAATATTGAATTGATCCTTTTTAAATCCTTTTAACGGATATTTACTAATGAAAGGAAGAATTATATGCTGCAGGGGTTTTATATTAGTTATTCTTAGTCTACTAATTCCGTGTTTTTCTGTCTGTAAAGATAGATATTTCCTTCATTATTAAAAATAAAATTTTATAGCCTCCAATAAATAAACATCCTCTGTTTTTTGTGAAACCGCTCTAATTCTAATACTCATAGTTATATTAAATCTAGGAGAAATTCTCCACCCTAATCGAGAACTTTCATTTTTATATACACTCCCTCCCTGCTCCGCACCAAACGCGATGCCTACTTCAAGTGCGTTTGGCTTTAGCTAGGGGGAGCCCTATACCCTTTAGGATGGGGAGAAAAACTACCTTCTGCATCCACTAATCCTGTAACAAATCAAGGACTTATTGAGGCATATACTATATTTGTGTTACCTATATCAAGTAAAAAATATTCTAAATGCCTTAAAAATTTAGATATATGTATATTTGGATTATATCTTAGATTAATTTAGTATTTAATCTTTCCACGTATAATCTCTGAAGATAAAAATTTCCTGCTGATTGTTTCTAAGATTTAATAAATTTTTAACTAAAAATTTTGCAGTCTAGCCCGCATACTTGAGATTAGTATTTATTAAATTATCTTCCTCCCCCTCCCTTTTAACGAGGGAAGGGATTAATTAAGCTCTCAAATCCTTAGGCTTAAAAAAATTTAATAGAAAGACAAAAATTTTCAGCAAACAGTGGAATTTTATTTTTTTTTAGATGTAAAAAAAAAAAAAGCTACGCACTTTTCATAGCTAAAAAACACCCAGTTAATATTTGTATAATTAAACAAACACCTAATAAAGAACCAAAATTTCATAAATAAGAGATATTAGCGGGTTCTGGGGAATCTATTATATAAGAATTAGCCAATCTAAGTATAACATTATTTTTTAAAAGCCTCATTTGTAAGTTTAGTTTTTCTTGTTCATACCGCATTCTGCCCTTAACTTGGGGATGACTAGGCTAATATAGTCACCCTATTCCAACCTTCAAACCTCCGCCTCCTTTAATGGGGCGGTCCCTACCCTACGAATAGTGATGGTTTAATACTTCCTGCCTCTCCTCCTTTAGTAGCTGTTACTGCAACATAATAACAGTCGCCGTGCACTAGCCAAAGGTACTACTTACCTACCTACCCCCTTCGGGAGTGGAGGTAGGTCTGGAGTAGGAGATGTAGCAAGGGCAAGGTCGGGTTAAGATGAGATTGGTGAGGCTGCGAACTCCCCCACGCTTATTAGGGCTAGGCAGGGGATTAAGGCCCGGTCCTTAAAGGTTTGGGAAGGGATTTAGTACTACTCTCCTAGTCTTAGGCTAGTATATTTCTCCCACGCACCTTTGGTGCCTCTCCTACCTAAGGAGCATGCGGTAGGAAACCCTCTTCCCTCCTTGCCAGCCCAACCTAGCTTAGCTAGGTTGGGCTGGCACCTGGAGGATTAGGTGGGAAAAGGGAACAAGGCAGAGGAACGTGCTTTTTCGACTTAAAACTTCTCAAATTTCCTAACGAACCTCCCATTCCCTTGCTAAAGCACGAGGGGAGGGAGGTTCCACTCTAATCCCCACATCCTACCGCGCTACGCAATCTATCGCTGCCTAAAGTGTATAGGCTACGTTTCCTGGAAGCGTTGCGTGTATAAGGGTTGTGGGCTTTAGGAAAGAAGTTACCTAAGCCAGGTACAGATGGGGTGAATTTTAAGAAATATATTTATTTATATTTAATTTATGTTATTTTTATATTATTTTTTTATTATTTTTATTTGTTGTTTTGTTATAAATTAAATAGAATATTAATTACTAAATCTTAATAATTAATTTAAAATAAATAATGTTATAGAAAGTTTAAACTATTTACCACCCTCGCTACCAGCCCTCTATCTAAACCTTTCCGCTTGTGGTTGCAGCGTTAAGCCTTAAAAAAGCCTAGTCTGGGCTTTACTCCGAAGGGAGAAGGCTAAGGTGAAGCAGCAGCCAAAGGTTACTAAGTTAGTGTAGAAGGGGAAGAGGGGGCCTTTTACCTTTTTAAACTTATCACTCTGCTTCAACGAGAGAGATGTTTTAATTTAAATAAGTTTTTAATTTTATTAAATATTTAATTTAGTGCGTAGCAAGAAACGTTCCTGCTTCGTACTCTAAATATTTTTTACAGAAATTATTTACTAAGTCCCCCCTTAGTACGGAATACGGAGTATGGAGAAAAAAGGGAGGGAGGGCTAGTTGGGGGGGGAGCCCAAATTAAAAAAAAGGGGGGGGGAAGGAGAACTGTCTATATTTACTCATTGGTTTCTATTCAAAAAGTATAAAAATTTACAGGATTATTCAACGAAGCCTTCAGCCTAAAAAAATTCCTACCATACCTTATGTGAGGGTAGGACTAGAAGGAATTGGAAAATTTTAATTTTTTCCAATCTTTTAAATTTTCCTACCGTACCTTAGTGAGGGTTGGACTATAAGGAATTGGAAAATTTTTAATTTTAATTTTTTCCATTCTTTTAAATTTTCCTACCGTACCTTATGTGAGGGTAGGACTATAAGGAATTGGAAAATTTTAATTTTTTCTATTATTTTATTACTCACCTCTAAGGTATTAATATACAGTATACTGTAAGTTAACATAGATTAGCCAGGAGCCTTCCAACACAAATTTGTACTTATTATAGACATAGTTATGTCTATGTTTATGTATATATAAACTTATAAATTGGAGTAGCAAAAAAAAAGGGTGGGGTTAAGTTTTTATTTTTTAAATAAAATAATAAGGTACAATATAAAATAAAATCCTACCAATAAACTGGGTACTAATATAATCAAAGTAATTAAAACTTTGAAAAGGTTTAATCAACATAAAGCTATTAATTGATTATATTTTAAACTAGCAAGAGCAGCTAGCACCATAACAAATAACTCTAACATTAAAAAAAGGTTTAATACCTAAAAATTAGATTGTAAATTAAATACTGAATCCTTTAAAAAAACTTCAGGCATATTATATCCTTCAAAAATAAAATTGATGTTATATAACTAAATAATACAATAGATCCGTATCATCTGCTATTTACATATATTATTCTAGTTACTAGATCTCCTTCTTCTCCCCTCCCTGTTGGCGGGGAGAAGGGTGCTAGCAGGTAGTGGAGTAGAGTGTGTGTGCCTGCCTGCCCTCCCTGCCTAGGCCAGGGCAGGGTGGCAGGCTGCGTTTTGCTAGCGTGGGGTTCAATTATATTTATTTTCAAGGCGACCTTCCACCCTACCGCCCCCCCCCCCGCCAGAGGCTAGGCCTGGTTGTAGAAAGGAGGAATTGAAAGGCAGGGCCTGCCATCAAACTTCTCGCCCTGTAGGCTTATTCAAAGGAAACGTTACGAAGGTTTGTTTGGTTGGGCTGGTCCTGGTGGTTTGGAGATTGAAAACTTTTTTTTTAATTTTGTCTGTCTTTACTTTTTTGGGGGGGGGGGGTTAACGATTGTAAATCTGAGCAACCATTAACACGTTTAAGATTACTACTTCCATCTTCAGCATTATTATTAGTAGTAGATGCCGTAGCTGTTGTTTCAACAACCTCCCTCTCTTCTAATCTCTCCGTAGAAGTGGTAGGGTTAGAAGATTGGGCGGGATTAGAAGTAGAAGCAACATTTGCTGGGGAAGTCGTAGTCGAAGGACCTGCGTTATTGTTATTATTATTATGATCCGTATCTGATTTAGAGTCAGATTCTTTATCTGTATCTGTTTCTGTTTCTGAATCTGGATCTGCACCAATAATAAAAGTAGCAGCAATTAAACGGAGGGGATTAAAACTAATAATAATTAACTGAATACTTTCAGGTAATAATTTAAATAAAAAAAATATAGGAACAAAAAGTGAAGCAAAAAATATTATCGAAAACATCTCTTTAACCTCTTTAGATAAATTGGGACAATTTTGATTTAAATCTAAAGATATAGGTAAGTACAGAATTATACAAGATATTAACAAAAATATGAAAAATAATATAAGTCATAAAATTTTACTTTTACTATTTTTAATTTTATTAAAATTCTTTTTAATGTTATTAATAAGCGAGGAGTAAGAAAATTTGTTTTTTTTAAGGTCTTTATCCTTAGGATACATTCCCCCTTCCATTTATCCGGAATTAAGTTTACCTAAATTTATGTAAATTTTAACTCCCTCCCTTAAAACCTGACTGCCTTTCCTACGGTCCCTGCCTACCGTAGGCCAGGCCAAGCCAGGCCAGGCCAGGAGGTTTTCATTAGTAGGGTGTTATGTCAAATGTTACCAAAAGACTGGGCACTAAAATAATAAGAGCAACTGCTACTGGTAAAAGATTTAATCAACATAAATCTATTAGTTGATCATATCTCAGCCGTGGTAAAGTAGCTCTTACTAAAACAAACAAAAAACATGGGAAACAAGTCTTCAAACCCAAACCTAAAGATTGTAAATTTAAAACTGAGTCATTCACGAAAACTTCTGGCATATTGTAACCACCTAAGAATAAAATTGCAGTAATACAACTAAATAATACAATAGATGAGTATTCTCCCAAAAAAAAGAACACAAATGGTACTGAACTGTGCTCAGTCATGAATCCGGAAACTAATTCAGATTCCATAATTTAAAATAAAAAATTAAATTTTATTTATTAATTTTACGTATAAAGTATTTATTTAATAATAGATTGCCTGAATTTAAATATCTAGAGACAGTACTCTTACTAAGATTTAGATCTTTTGCCAATTCTATTTGATTATTAAAAGTTTTTATTAAAGTATTATTAATGTCAAATAAACCCAAAGGAACTTTACTCTTAGCTAAAGACATTTTTTGTTTAGTTTCTATAGTATGATTTTTACCGAACATAGGATTTAAAACACCAGGCTTACTAATTTTAGCTAAAGCAAATTTACCGTGATTTCTACCAAACATAGGATGGTTAGCTTTATTTAAAAATCTTCTTTTCATTTTATTTATAGCTTCGATAGTATGTTTATAACCTAGTGAAGATGTAGCTTCCTTCTTATAGTTATATAAATTTTCAAAAGGGAAACTTTTAATAACTTCTGTTTCAATATCAGTTAATATTACGGCAGGATCTTTATGTAAATAATAAATAGCAAAATGAAAATTCTGTATACCATACTTGGATATACTTCTTTGTAATCTACTATTAGAATCTCTACCTTTCAAGTGATCTGATAATCGCTGATATAAGTCTTTACTAGATCCTATATATTGTTGAATTTTATTGGGATCCGATATATTAACTAAACCATAAACACCCCCTACCTTGTGAAGTTCTACTTTAAATTTTTCAGGCTGGTTTAAATCTCTATAAACTTTTACAGGTAAATAACTAGATAGTAAAAAAATTTCGACATCCCTTTGGGAAGACACAGTATTAAGCCACTTGAAAAGGAGGCTTGCGCTATTTACTTCTCCCTCCTGTAGGTTGTCCGTGGGTAGGAAGTAACATCCACAGGTTAGTGTATCTATTATTAAAAAATATAATAATACATATATTAAAAATATAATACATATATTAAATAGATTTATTTTTTTCATTTTAACCTTTAATCTTTCAACTAAAGACGGAATATATCATATTAAATATTAATATTTAATGTTTGCGTATAGTCTCTGAGGATCTTATATTATTATAATAATAAATATTTTTGTTTCCTCCTGGTAATCCATTGTAATATCTTTAAGATTTTTACTAAACTGCCGATACGTTAGGGGGTGTAGGCTAACAAATTAAATTTAATTTATTAGTACTTAAAGCTTTAGGAGTTTCCAGGATACAGCTAACTTTATAGAGGCCAAATCTTTAGAATTAGTTTAGCCTCTTGTAAATCAAAAGGAGTACGTGAAGTTTCGGCTAGTACTGCTATAAAATAAAATATAAACACAGGAAATAATGGAATTATAAATCAAATAGCTTGTTGTACTTCAATAATCGTAGTAAAATTAAATGAACCTGTTAAAAAAATAATGATTAGTATAGCTGAACTTAAAATTAATTCATAAGAAATCATAGCGGCTGTACTTCTTAAAGATCCTAAAAAAGCATATTTAGAATTAGCACTTCAACCTGCAAATAATATACCGTAAACACCTAATGATGATAAAGCTAAAGTATATAATATCCCTAAAGAATAGTCAGATATAGCTAAACCTGGACCAAAAGGTATAATTGCTCATCCTAATAAACTAAATACTAAAGTAGAAATAGGTGCTAAATAAAATAACACTTTATTAGAATGAGAAGGAATTATTGTTTCTTTAAGAATTAATTTAAGAGCATCAGAAAATGGTTGTAAAATACCATAATAACCTACAGTATTCATGGTGATCAAATTTATCATACAAATAAATATTTAATTATCTTTATCTTTCTTTATTCATACCTTCTTTAATTTTCTGAATTTTTTCTAAGCCTAAGGTTGTTAAGTGATCCTTAGTTCTCATTAACTCTGCTACTTTTTTGAAATCTAAATAATCTTGAAGCTTTACTCCTACTATTTTATATTTATCAAAAAAAGGAATGATTTTAATGACCAGGTCCTCATATCTAACAACCGTGTAGTCTATTCAGGTAGAATTTTTGCTTATATTTCCACAATTTAAATAATCTATAAAACTTTTCATTAACTCCTTATCTCTTTCATGTTGAGAAATTTTAAATAATAAAGATACTTGAACACCTAATTTAGATGTTGTTGATTTTTTAAATCTAACATGAAAACACCCCTCTCCGCTGCTAAATCCTGCTAATCAATTAGGGTCAATTATTTTTTGATCCAATACTAAAGGTCTTTCTATAGGACTTATATTCGGAAAATTTGTTTTTATTTCATCAGATAAGCCTAAATTTAAAGACCCTTTGATTGCCAGAATTTTAAGTAAACCTTCTAATGTTAAATGTTCTTTATTGTTCATTAGGTTTATTATTTTTTTAAATAATATAAAGTCGGCTTTTTTTTGAGTAATTAAAGGGTACTTATCAAAATGGGGCATTATTTTTTCATTTAAGTCTTTTAAAGAACCTACTCGATATTGAACACTATTATTATTTTGGGCAGATATGGTCCCCCCCTACGGACTACGGAGCCACCGAAATAAGATTTAATTAATTCTAGTATTTCTGTGTCCTTTTTATGAAGACCAATTGAAAATCTTGGTTTTACTGTTCAATTAGTAGTATTTTTTGGTTCCTTTAAAATTAGGATTATAAATGATGCCTCAGCATCTGAAAAGCCAGTTACAAAATAAGGATTCAAAGGAGTTATAGCAAAAGTAGAAGCCGAAGGAGAGTAAGAATTAGAACTATAACTATGATAAATAATTTTATTTATTTGATTAGAAGGGATTTTGACTGGATAACGACTTTCGCCGCCCAATAGAGTATATCTTAAAGGTACCTTCTTATTTTTAAAATTAAAGGTACCTCAACTACCGTCTACTCGTTGCTCTTTTACAGTAGCGCCCATTTTTTATTTTCATACTTTAAAATAAAAAAGGACTTTCGTTTAATTTCTTAATTTTTTTAATTTTTAACTATTTTCAGGCGAAGCTGGCGGAGCAGTGTCAGTTTTTTTCAAAATATATCTACCTTTATAAGGATTCTGTGAATTACGAGAAAAATACATTCGAATACTCCCTGAAGGTACACCTAAGGCTTTGCCTGTTTCATTCATTGAAGGATAAAAAGTTTTAGTGCTTGTTTCCAGATCAAAAACTTCTATCTGAACACTAGGACTACCCGCTCCTTCAGCTCTTTGCCGTCCTAACCCGTTTGTTGCATTTTTATTACCTTTCAAACTCTCACGAATTTTTTGTTTGTGTTCTTCAGTTTGCTTAAATCCTTTGAAAGAACCAGCTATTTTCAAAATATTATATTCAGGTTCAAATAAACCCATATAATATTGCTCCCTTTCTATACATTTAGAAGGAACACAGTATTCGAGAATTTCTAGAGAAAAATTAGAATAACCATATTTTAACAATGCGCTATCAATAATACTTCTGCTTTTCATCAAATAACTAATATTATAATAGAGATAAAATCTTTTTCCCAAATTTATAGAACTACCAATATAACATTTACCGGAATCTTTTTGTACCCAGCGGTAAACTCCGGATTTTAAAGTATTATCTTTAATGATATTAAGTTTATCCTTGTCAGGGTTATTGTAAACCAAGATATAAGGTATAGCCGCTATAACTGTTTGACTATAAGTAAATTGTTCCGTAGATTCTGATAGTCCGAAAAATAAAAATGCAAAAAAAGTTAAAATTGTTAAAATTAAGTTATTATTGTGTATACTTAATACTGACTTAGATCCGCGATTGCCCATTTCGTTTTCACTCATCCTATAACTTGTTACCTTACATGAGTAATTATTTCATCCACTTATCTTCTTTCGAAGATAGTTTGGTACTATAGTCTTTAGGGCGTTTCCGGAATTTGATAGTTTATCCCATAAAAGTGATTTCCCAAATCACTGAACAGGACCTACTCTTCTTTGGTGTGCTGCTAATTGTTTTCTTTCAATAATTGTCATGAAAGCAACTGCTAATAAAATAGGCAATATTACAGATAAAACATCTATAAAATTAAAAATTAAGGCCATATTTGTTGAAAGATTGATGTTAAATAAAGAATTAAAGAAAGTCATTAATTGAATGATGGAGGCCTCGTAGAACAATTACGAGATTTTTACAATTTATTATATAAATATTTAATCTATATTATAATATTCTATTATAAGTTATTGTATTATATAAAAAATCCTGTTTATAAATTAAAATGTTATTTACAAAATGCGTGTTTAAACGGTAATAAAATGAGAAAGTCTACTTTACAAATGTGTAAAGAAAGTTTTTTATCCTGCTATTTAGGTTTAATGGTAATTAAGTTTTTAATATTTGCCTTAACTAAGTTGAAACCGTTGAGTTCGGTTTGGCTAATTCTCTGCCTAACGAAGAGGTGAGAAGCTCACCTTCGGACTCGCGTATGCCACCCCTTCAATTCCCCGCTGCGGCGTAGCCTCCGAAGGTGGCGTAGCAGCGGAGATAATGAGCGAGCGGCCCTTCCCTCCGCAGGAGGTGTAGCGCCCTCCGCTGCTGCGTAGCAGCGGAGGGAAGGGCCTACACAGTAGGTAGGCAGGTGCGGAGAGAGGAGGAGCGCGAAGCAGAGGTACTCACAGCCAAAATCTCCTCCCCCTCTCCGTTAGGCGGAGTGGGAGGGGATTCTTTTCTTTTTTACCTATCAACCTTTCCTTTTGGGATTAGAGTTGCCTAGAGGAGAGGAGAAGATAGGTGGCTACCTCCTTTAACCCTTTTTTCATTTAGCCCGTTAGTCCGTGGGTCTTTTAGTAGGTGTAGATTTTAGTAGAAAAAAGGAGAGGACAGGAGGTTTCTCTTTGAACCTTTTCTCACCTCCGTTAGTTGTAGGTTATAGTTTTGGAGAAGAGAGGGGGAAAGAAGGAACTCCCACCGTTAAGGGGCAAAACATTTGTTCTGTTTTTAATGGCTCCCTTCGGCATGAAGTGTTGTGGGTTATGAGCTCGTTTGAAAAAAGATTAAGAGTATAACTATAACTATAACTATAACTATAACTATAACTATAACTATATTCTAGGCCTATCTTAATTACAAATATACGGACAAAGCAAGGCTAAAGTTAAAAACAAAAAGATTAAGCTAGGGGGCTCGGCTTATCTAAAACAACAACATCTATATTTTTTTGGAAATTATCTTTATCTTTAGTTGTTGCTTACTACCATTAAGTATTAAAAATGAAAATTTTCAATAAAATTTTAATACCTGCCTTATAAAAATAAATTTAAAACTAACCCCCTCCTACAGGACAGGTTTGAAATTTAGTTTTAAACTAATATTTTTATACATATATAAAATAAAATTTAAAACTAATCCTTCCACACCCTTAGGTAGAGGGATGGTTTAGGTTTTTTTTTTACTTTATTTTATACTATTTATTTTTTTAATATAAAAATGAATATATAACACTATGACGAATAAACTTAATGATTTTTTTAATATTGGAAATTATATATATTATTTATTGTATTTAAGTTACTATAATTTAAGTTACTAAAATTTAAAAAGACTAGCTATTTAATACCATACCTTATAGTGGTACCATATTTAATCTTAATCTTTGTTTTACTAATAACAGGCTACATTTCTCCCCCCCCCCCTGCAGCCAGCCCTGCCAAAGTTCCACAATCGACACTTAGCCTCAGGATCCGTCCGTCCTCCGAACCATCCTTCCCTAGGATGGTTAGCCTTTCTCTTTAATAAGGTTTAGCTGCCTATGCTGCCTACGGCAGCGTAGCGGTGGGAGACATAGTGTTACGGAGGGGTGAATAACTATATAATTTATAAATTACGATACTTTTAATTTTAGAAAAGGGTTTATTATATGACCCTTACTACTAGAGAGTAAAGTCAGTAAATTCCTAAAATACTTAGGAGATTTTTTTTTTTTAAGTTGCCGTGAGGATGAAAAACCTTTACTAAAAATCTAGCCTTATTTACCGAGGGAGGGGGGCCTCGCCTGGCCTTATGCTATCAGGCACCGGGCTGGGTTGCGTAGGCGGGGAGTTTTAATTTAAACACTTCCATGTTTCTAGGTTAGGTTTAATAGGGTTAACACCCCTCCCTGCTCCGCACCAAACGCGATGCCTACTTCAAGTGCGTTTGGCTTTAGCAAGGGGGAGGAGGGCTACCTCGCCACCTGCGAGCCCTATCCATATCCATATCCCGTAGTTCTTTAGGCGGGGATGGTTAGTGCGGAGCAGGCAGGGATAGATATTCTACCAAGCTATCTCAGTAAAGGGGTCCTAACCATATACTCACCAAGTGAGGGTTTACGGTTTAGGGTGGGGTTTATGTGGTACTACAAGAATCCTTAAGCTGCAGTAAGAGGGGTTGAGTTTTTGTTTTTTTAACCTTCTTGTATAACAATAGCCCTCTGTAGATTAGAGGAGATCTTTAACTTCAAAACTTTCTAGTATATATTCAGTCCCCCTTGCATTAGCTTAGCCAGACGCAGAGTCCGTAGGGAGGGGATATGAACAATACTTTTCTCCTAGGACTTTAAACCTAGACGCTTTCCTTCGACATGTATTTCCAATTACTCCTACCCATTAACCGTGGGAGGTTTAGTTGGAGTGAACAAACTAGTAGTGTAAGATTTCTCTTATCTGGAGGATTGTATTACCGACCGGCTTACACTAATTAATTGTTAGAATTAGATAAAGAAACAGCACCTGAAGATATTTCTAAAACAAAACCAATAGTTAATATAATAAAGAAGATTATTGCAATTGAAAATCCGAAAGTACTTACTTGATAAAGTGTAACACCTATAGGCATTAATAACAAAATTTCAAGATCAAATACTAAAAAAAGTAATCCTACAATATAAAAATGAATTTGAAAAGTAGATCTAGTTTGACCTTCTATACCTAAAAACCCACATTCATAAGGAGATACTTTAGATTCGTCAGGATTATGAGTAGATAATAATAAGTTTAAACCTAATAAAACCAGTGATAAAACAGGTACAAGAATAAATAGAAAAATTAAATTATTCATTAAATGTAAAATAGAGATAAAGATAATAATTGTGTAATATTTAAAATTAAAGAAGGTTTAAAAATAAAAAATAATATTGACAATGTTAAAGTAGATATTATAAAACTTTGACTATTGTTTATTCCACCAGTAGAATGAGGGTGTTTCCATCCAGTATTTGCTAGTTTTACCTGATCCTCTTGTCCGTAGGAAGGAAAACTTGAAACAGTTGCAAGATTAAATAGATTCATTCTTTGCTTAAAAAATAACTTACTTTCATTATAATCCAAATCAATAAAAAATGTTTTAATTATTTTTAAATAATATGAAGCACTTATAACACTAACAAATATAGCTACTAAAGCTATAAAAATATTACCGTTCTGAATAGCTGAATATAAAACATACTGTTTTGAAAAAAAACCTATTAATGGAGGTATACCTGCTATAGAAAATAAACATATACTAAAACTTAAAGCAATTAAAGGGTTAATATTAAATTGACCTTTAAACTCAGATATATAGATAATATCTTTAAAATAAGTCTTATTATTATTAATAGATATAGCTTGACTTATGCTATAACTTACAACTATAATAATTAAAAAAATATTTAAGTTAGTAATTATGTATTGTATAATATAAAATATAAATGAATCTATTGATTGCTCAGAATAAATTCCTAAAGCTAATAAAATATAACCAATATGTGAGATTGTACTGTCTTGGCGGTCAAATTTACCATACAAAATAGAAATAAACAAACCTTGTCCCCCCTCCCTACGCTCCGGAGCCGGAGCCGTAAGGCAGCGTAGTGGGGGCGGTTGCACAAATTACTTTACTCGCTAAATAGTGGTCTCCCTTTGTTCATCCCCGCTTTTATAGTTATAATCTCGGAAGACCCTTCTTTAGTTAGATGGCCTTCCTTTTTAATTAATTCAGCGACCTTTACTCAATCTGAGAAATCTTTAGCTTTTTCGCCTCTGATAGGGTGTTGACTAAAAAATGGTAAGATTATATTATAATTATCGGAGAATTTTGTACATTGATAATACCCTCAATTTTTTTGACTAGGTTTAATATAACGACCACATTTAAAGTAGGAAACAAAACTTTTCATTAATTCTTCATCTCGTATATGTTGAACCACTTGAAAGACTATTTGAACCCCTACTCCGGCACTGTTACATCCCTTGTTTATTTTCACAAAGAAACAACCCTCTCCCGATGTAAATCCGGCTACTCAATCAGGGTGGGGGATTTTTTGGACAGGTACACTTGGTCGAGGGGCAAGATTTGTCTCCGGAAAAGCAGTCTTTAAAACTTCTGACAGTCCTAAATTAAGTGAGGCCCTAATATTTACAATTGCTTGAAGTCCTTCCTCCTTTAGATGTTCTCCTTGCACCATCAACATTACAATATCTCTAAATAAAAGATAATCTGCATGTTTCTGTGTTATTAAAGGATATTCATCAAAATGTGGCAAAATTTTTTTTAAGATTTGTTCTGGAGAACTTACCCTAAAAGCACACATTTCCGAGAAAGTTACAATACTCCCTATTTCCCCAAAATATGATTTTATAAGTTTTAAGAGCTCTAAATCTTTTTTATGGAGTCCTATTTGAAAAACGACATCGACTCGCCATCCTAAGCGATAATGATTGTTTTTTTTAATAATACAGGAGAAAGTACCTTCAGCATCCGTAAAACCTGTAATAAAAAAAGGATTCAAACTGATAAAAGTACTATTTATAGAGTGTTCGTTATTTATCAAGGTATCCGCAATAGGTAGTTTAACTAGGGATTTTTCTGTTCCCTTAGTAATTGTTGAATAGCGACGTATTTGTGCGAAGCGATTAAGTCTATTTTGCTTAGGAAGGATTTTGACTGGATAATTATTTTTATAATCCATTAGAGTATATCTTAATTGCAAGAGATAAAGGCATAACTCCTACAATAACTACCGTTTACTCGTTGCTCTTTTACAGTAAGTTTACTGATTTAGATCCGCGATTACCCATTTCTCTTTCGATCATCTTTTAGTGGGAAAATGTTTCCCACCTTTTAGCCTACACCCCTCCTTCATCTAAGATTCCTAGTGTAAACTCTAGTGAAAGGTTGACGTTAGGGAGGGTTGCGTCAACCAAAGGATCCGTGGGGGCCCGTTGGTAAGTTGGGTCCTAGGATGAGTGTTTTTAGGCCGTAACTGACTTATTACCTTACATGAGTGATTAGTTCATCCGCTCGTAGTCTTTCGACTAGAGTTTGGTATCAGAAGCATTAGGGCGTTTCCGGAATTTGATAGTTTTTGCCCACAAATAGTAATTTCCTAAGTTACTTGGCAGGCTAACAATCTTTTTATTTTATTTTGAGCTAAACCTACAACACTCCCAATTATTAATGATAATAATGAACTTATAAGTAATAGATTTTTAGTTATAGTATCAACATTAAAACTAAATAATTCTAATTGACCAAATAAACTTAAGGGATCTATAAGATCTATGTGCATATGCAATTCTAATAATAAAATTAAAATAGATATTTTAGGTATTAAAGTTAATCATATAGTTACTATTGTTGGAGTATCATTATAAACATCAGGAGATCAATTATGAAAAGGTGCTGCTGAAATTTTAAATAAAAATCCTACAAAAATAAAAATAAAACCTAAAAAAATTGAACCACTATATCCTTCAGCTTCTGATAAAAAAGGATAAATAGTTTGTACTAAATTATTATTAATTTCTATCGAGTATACAGAAAGAAAACTATAAATTGATTCAAGATTTGTTAAACCAGTATAAGCATATATTAAACCAGCCCCAAATAATATTAAACAAGAAGATAAAGCACCTAATAAAAAATATTTTAAACCTGCTGAAGTAGATTTTTCTGAATTTTTATATAATGTAGATAAAACATATAAAGAAAAAGATTGTAACTCGATACTTAAATACATGGATATTAAATCTGAACAAGAAATTAATAGTGAAGCTCCTAATGTACAAAATAATGTTATTATAGAATAATTTATAGGATAATTAGAGTCATTATTAGTTAGTAAAGAGTATCTTATATTTGAATTGTTTTGGTCACCGTTATTATACAATAAATTTTTAGAATCTTGTGATATTTCTGTTATTAATTCGTTTTTGAGAGGTCACGATATTAAAATTATAGAACCTATTATTAATAAAAAGATTTCTATTATATGAGTAATATATGTAATATGAAATAAACCATTATAAATTCCTATTCCGGTAACAATTTCAAAATTAAATAGTGTATTATAATTTGAAAAGGCAGTTAATAGTAAAATTATAGAAGTTATTCTATAAGAAAAGTTAAATGATAATCTTTCATTTAGTAAGGCTTTACAGATTATTAGAGTTATTAAAGTTATAAATAACATTCTTTTAAATAAATATCATATAAATTTACGTTTATATCCTAATAAAAATTTTTCTTTATTAATAATTCCCCCCTCCCTACCCCTACTTGCAAATGCGTTTGGCTTTAGCTAGGGCGTGCATTAGAACTAGGCTACATCATAATTTATAAGGATATGTTATCTTAGCCTTAGCGATGAATAATACAATTAAAACCCTTCCTCCCTCCCTCCCTCCCTCCCTAAGGGTCGCGTTTGGAAGGGAGGGATGGTAGAAGCAGGTAGAAAACCCCATTAATAGCTAAAAGATACCAAATAGAATAAAATGAAAACATAATTCAAATAATTAAAACAAAACAGAACAATATTGATAAACCATTTTTAAGATATCTATTCTTTAATTTATTCAAATAAATTTTCTAAAAAATCAAATTATAATCCAAAACATAATGAATTCCTTAAAAAATTTACTATGTAGCTATCATCGAAAAAACAATTAATTAATACAATAATTAAACCTAATATAGTACATAAAGATTTTAATAGAAATTGAAACGAATAATTTTCGATAAGTTTGTCTTTATCGGTGCATATTTCTAAATTTCTAATCCTTAATAAAGACTCCCGCTGTTTCAGCTTATGATAACGCCTTTTCACCCCACTCCATACCGGTGAATACATAAGGTAACTAAAGCACTACAGAAGGGTAGATTTTTAAGTTCTATCTAAAAAAAAGGGGAAGTAATGTTACCTTAACTTGGAAAAAAAAAGGGTTCGGTTTAACCCTAAGGGCTAAATCTCCACTCCTCCGCTCCGCTTTTACGGTCCCTAGGGATCGTAGGAGCGGGAGTGTAGAAGGTGGGATTGTCCCGATCTCCCCCCTTTTACCTTAGGTAATGGTTAGTTAAACATAAAGCAAGGCCCGACAGGTTTTAAAAATTTTCCCGCAGAGCCTGTAAGGGTAACTTTCTTTTTTAACCTAAGAGTGGGGAGGGTTAAAGAAAATTTTTTAGTTAAAATTTTTTTCTCGGTATTTTTAACAATAAAAATTATTGTTATATTTTTTTATTTGTTTTGTAATTGAAATATTTATTAACTCTTTTAATTTTAAAAATTTTTTTATTTTAATCTTTTTTTAAGTTACAGCTACGATACAAAACTAAATTACTTTTTATATTTGAATTGCTAAATAATAAGTAAAAGTATTCACTATCTATGGCGAGTTTAGGATTTGAACCTAAACCCAGAGCTAATGAGACTTTTGTGCTTTCCTGTTACACCAACTCGCCTCCTTAAAATATATAAAAACTAAATAAACTTTCCGCCCCCTGCCCCCCCCCCCCACGCAACTACGCAACTACGAGATTTCGGGACTCACTTAAGTAGGGAAGGCTTGTTTAGAAAGAGGGGTTGTGTGACTGCGTTGTAGGGCCGTTGTTTGGTTTTACCCCCCTCCCCTTTAAGGGGAGGGGTTAAAACTAATAAGATTCTAATATTTTAATTTTAATACAACACTAAGTACGAAATACAAAGTACGAACAAAGAGACTTGAACTCTTAAGGAATTACTTCCACTCCTGCTTAAGAGGAGATTGTTTACCATTTCAACATGTTCGTTTAGTTTATAAAAACTCTCATATAGGTTAAAAATAAATGTTTAGAATTTTGTTAAGTTGAAGTTATAATAAATTTAACGGCTATGTTGCTATTTTTAACGAAAGAGCCCACCCTTATTCCTTTCCGTAGGGCTCACGCTAGGGAAGGGAAAGTGTAAGTCCCTATCCCCATATGGGGGGAGAGATTATATATCGCCTTAAAACCTCCTCTACCACAGCCTCTGGCCTATAAAATAAGTACTTAAATAGAAGTAGGTAGCCTTCCCTCCCGCTACCTACTATCCTTTACGGTGGTTGGAGTAAAGGAAAAGGGCTGGGTTGCAGGGTGGTAAGGCCCTTTCCCCAACTTTAACCTTTCCACCGTATCACTAGTCTAAAATTACCTGCCCTAACATAGCTAGACCTCTCTTAACCTTACCTTTTTCCCTAAAAGGTGGGCTCGATCCTAAAGGCCCCTTCCCCCAAATTTTTCGAGTCCTGGTACGATACCGTTTCCTTTCTCATTTAGGTGAACACCTCCGCTCCTACGATCCCTAGGGACCGTAGGATCGTAGCGTCGTCAACAAAATATTAGCCCCTTTATAGAAAAGCAGAAAGATATGTGAAGCAGTTACTTCTTAGCTGTGGGAGGATTAAAGGTTTTAATGAGTCAAACTGGCTTATTTTTAAATATTCTATTTGTTTGTAAAATAGGTAGGTGTTGCTATATATATACAAATATAATAATTTAATTTATATATATTAACAAAATTAATTAAAAATTTTAATTTTTAAATTTAGGCTCCAAGAGGACTTGAACCTCTGTAAAAAGTATTAACAGTACTTCGCTTAAACCACTCAGCCATAGAACCTTAAATATTTTAATATTAAATTTTAATATATAGCCTTCCATTTTATGGCAGGCCCTGGCCATATTTTTCTTAATTTTATTTTTTAATTATTTTTATATAAAAACTACTTCTTTTATAATCACCCCTCCTACGGGACCATGTTTTTAAAAGTTTTTTTAGTGAAAAACACCTTTAAAAACAGGGCCTTCTTTATTTTGTTGTTTTCTGGAGGTCACCTATTCTTCTTTAAGGTCAGAAGTTTGTAAACTTAGAAAAAGTTAGCAAGAACCCTCCCCCCGTTACCGTGCGTAGCGGAGGGGAGGTAAACGCTCCCTCCGAAGGGGGCACCGCTCCGTACTCCGTACTCCGTACTCCGAAGGTAAAGGTTGGAGAGGGTAACTGGTAAAACTGAGCTGCAGGTCAAGTACCCATTTTCCTATGGGCGGCCTCTCCGTAGGGGAGACAGGTTACATGAATTTCCTTCCTAAGGAGATGTACGACGTCGCAGGGCTTTAATTCTCCCCCCCATCTTTTTCTTCATTAGGTTGTAGAAGGTGGACTTGTTTTTTAATAATAAGCTTTTGAGTAGTAGAGGAATCGAACCTCTTACGGTTATTAACCAATTCTTTTACAGAGAACCACCATTACCAATCGGATCACCTACCCTATTTTAATTTACTTTTATTATATAAATTTTACCTTTCCTTTATTCTATCCCCCTGACGCTGGTACTTTATTAAAGACTTTTCTTATTATTTTAGTTTAGTTAAACCTAATTAAAAAATAAAAGTTAGTAAAACTGCAGTTACTAATAATTCTAGACACCTTCGCTGCACTGGATCCTACCTTCCAGATGTAGGATGTCCTACGGTCGGAGTTTTCAAGCTACACTCCCACACCAAACTTCTTACCTACAGAAGGGCAGCTTAGCTAGTAAGGGATAGATAGCCCTTCCTTTTTCTCCTACGGGGTAAATCTGGACTAACCCTTAAAAATTAAAAACTAGGTAAAGTAGGGTGTGGCTCCGGAGGCAGGGTAACCCTTAAACCTGTAACCTAATCTCTAAGCGTAATAGTTAAGCACCACTCCCAAATGGGCTGTTCGTTAGGGAGAGATTGTAAAAAAAATTAATTTAAATTTAGTATTAGTATATAAAACCCTTTATTAAAATTTAAAATTTAAGACCTAAAGGAATCGAACCTTTATCTTATCCATTATGAGCGAATTGCATTACCGTTATGCTAAAGTCTTCTAAAAACAATTTAATACTCTTTTAAAAAAAATAAAAGTAAAAAAGTATTTTCAGTTAACCACCCCCCCGTACGGGAAAAAAATAAAGCACCGCAGCTACGGACATACTCACCCTCCCTTTATCTTGCAGAGGGTGAAATATTAAAAAAAAAAAATAATTTCCCTCTACTACTATTTGACCTATTTTTTTACAATGATAAATTTTTTTCCAAACAGATGAAATAACTACACCCCCCCGTAGGGAGGATAGACGTTTCTCTCCTCCGTACGGGGGGGCTCACGGCCTTGATTGGATTTTAACAATAAATTATTAGTACCTGCTTTATCGTATTTTAAATTAGAAGTTATTAAATTTTTATTAAAAAACAATTCCCTTAAAGATGGTGATATACTTGCAATTATGCTAAAAGTTCGTTTATTAGACACAGTGCGGAGCAGGATCTGATGCATTAAGATCTCTTTCTAGATTAGAAAAGATTCAAATCAAATAAAGAAATTTGAGGATTTATTCATAATTTACGCTCCTTGATGGTATATAAGAAAGGACGTATTTTACAAAGAAGAAAGAGTAAAATCAATAAAAAAATCCAAAAAAGAATATTTCATCACTTTAGTTTAGGCATTATTAAAGTATCCTACTTTACCTTCTGTTACATTTTATAGTTTTAGATGTAATTATTTATCAGAAAATGAAAAAAGAAAGTATTCCTCCGCCCCCTCCCTGCTCCGCACCAAACGCGATGCCTACCCCTACTTGCAAGTGCGTTTGGCTTTAGCTAGGGCTGGGAGAGGAGGAATACCTGATTACATAATAAGTAAGTTACTTATGAACAGTTTATATGGAGATTGGAGATGTTACCATATCTTAGAGAATAAAAATTTTATCTGATATAATAAATAAATTATTAAACCCTTCCTCCTATTATAATATTATTAATAACTCTTGTTTAGTTAATAAACAACATTTTATACTTTTTTTATTACTGATACTTATTTTAATAAAAATTTTTATTTGGTATGTTATTATTAATTAGCCGAAAGAAGGATTTGAACCTTCTTTTTACCGTCATGAATGGTATGTTTTTGACCGTTTAAACTATTTCAGCAAAAAAAAACTAACTAATAGTTAATACTAAACTAAATAACACCTTTATACTAATAAATATAGTAAAATATAATTTTTTATTTAAATTTAAATAATTTTTTAATAAAGTATTTCTTACCCCCCCCCATTAGTTAGGGACGGTCTAACCATTCGGAGGCTAGGTTCGGCTTATTATTAAAAATTTAATACAAGCAACCCTACATTTCGGCAAGAAAATAGTCCTTTTTTTAATTAATTGTATAAAAATAAAATAAGTAGATAAACCCCTTAAACCTTCGTATGGAGGAGACACTATTAATAGCTATCCTTTATTATCTTATATTTAAAGAGAATATTAGAATATAGTATAACTTAGACTCAGAAAATTTTAAAAAATTTTAGGACTTCCCCACTTTTAAGCCCCACTCCCCTCTGCGTCTGGCTAAGCCCCCCTGCTACGCACGGTGGGGTGTTACACTTAGTTCTATATAAAGAAAGTTTTAAAAGTTAAATTCAGCCGAAAAATGGAATTGAACCAATATTTAAATCTTACAAGGAATTCGTTTTACCATTTAAACTATTTCGACTTTTGTATCACTAAATAATTTAATCTATTTCGACTAACTTTTATAACTAAATATTTTTATTTTAATATATTTTATATAAAATATAGATTAGCAGACCCTCCTGCAGAAAAGGTGAGGTGAAAGTGTAGATACATTATCCTGATCCACCTACGGAAACCCTCCCTGCACCGCACTGTAGGACTATGCAAAGGTGAGGAGGTGGTGGGGGCAAGGACTTTGATTTAAAGTTAAGATTAAAAAATAATATTTCATCCCTCCCTACCCTTCCCCCCTCCCGTACGGGGGCCGTAGGCCAGGGGGGGTGTGGGTGCGCTACGCGAGCTGTGGTTGGGTATTATCTTAACCTTAACCCCTTTCTTTTTAGCTTAGTAGAAGGAAGGTAACTTTTAAGATGAAATGCACTTCGAAGGTGGAAAGGCTAATAAAAACCGTTTTACTTTTTTAATTAATAAAATAAAAGTATTGCCCCGGGAGAGAATTGAACTCCCATATTTATAGCTTCAATATAACGCTTTTACCACTAAGCAACCGGGGCTATTTATATAACTCCCCTAGCCTCGCCGAGTGGCGAGGCTAGGGGAGACTAGACATTCGACAGCCCTACCTCCCTCCCTTTAAAATTTTAAAAAGGGTATCTTAAGGCTAGCCGCTCTGCGCGGGGAGAGAGGTTACTGAGGTTTTGCTTGCGGGTAAGAGGGCTAGATCAGAGAAATTAAATTTAACTACAACCCTGCCTGCCGAAGGCAGATACCCCCCCCCCTGCCGCCCTCCTCAAAACTTCTTCCTTCCCTTCCCCCCCCAATAGGGTTAGTAGTAGGGTAGGGTGAGAAGAATAGTGAAGTATAAGGTACGCGTCAAATTAAACAAACCAAAATTAAGCTCCCTACTTTTAATACCTATTTTTAAACTAAACACTCCACTTCTGAAAAAAAAAAGTAATAAATATAGCCACAGTCCCAGCTGGGAGAAAATTATAATAATAGAAGATAGCAAACCCTAATCCTGTTCTTCGTTTGTCCTATTATATTTGTTAAACAGGAGACCAGGCTCGGTTATGACCCCCCCCACGCTTCGCACTTATGGAATATGATAATTTCCGAGCCTGGCCTAGTTCCTTAGGTCTAAAAGGAGGAGTGATGGTCCGTACAGCCCTTAGTTTTGGTAAAGGTACTAGTAAAAAAAAAATAAGGAACCTTGAAAGGTAAGATAAAAACTGGCTATATAAAATATAATTTAAATATGAGGGACAAAAATCTAAAATAAGTTGAAAATATAAGTTTAACACTGACTAAAAAAAATGATTTTATCTTTTTTATTTTTTTTTTTTTGGAGAAAGATAGATTCGAACTATCAATTTTTATATTGCAAATATAACTGATTACCAATTATCGTATTTCCCCTTTTTAATTCTCCCCTCCCTTGCTAAAGCACGAGGGTTGGCTTTAAACACAAATTAAAAATTTCATAAGACACCTCCCCTTCCCGTACGGGGAGGGATTAAACAGTGTACTAGGATAAAGAGCCTCCCTTATATAACTTGGCTGGAAGAAACTATTACCCCTCCCCCCTTTTTCGGTAGCAGACTCGGCAAGGTTCCTTTAACTACAGCCTTCAGCTGTATTTTTTTAGCTGATCAGGTTACATTAATTCTTTTATATATTAACCCTACCTTTTTTACCTTCTTCGCATACCAAGCCTTGCCTACACCCCTCCCTTGCAAAGCACACACACCATAGCAAGGGCAAGTAGGGTGGAGAGGAATGTAGTGAGAGATTGCGGCCTTTAGGAAGGGGTAGAAGGTGTAGTTTCCTAATCTTAATCAGGGTGAGACTCGTAAGATTGGTTCTGCTTAATTAGTTTGTTGCTATAGCATATAATTAAAATTTAAACATCTTATCGGACTCGAACCAATAAACTTTTGCTTCGAAGGCAACCGCTGTACCAATTCAGCTAAAGATGTGCAATTAAATTATACATTTATATAATTTTTTTATTTATATATTTATATAAACCTTCTTTTTAAAAATTATAAATAAATACGAATAAAGAGACTTGAACTCTTACAATTAAAAAATCATGAGTACCTAAGACTCACCCGGCTACCAATTTCGGCATACTCGTTTAAATAAATTTAAAATTTTTAATTAATTAAAACAAGAAAAGCCCAGTTCTACCTGTCCTTCGAGATGCGAAAAAAAAAACTGGGCTACCTAAATGTAGAAGGGAGTCCCCCTCCCCCTACGGGAAAAAAAGGCTCTTAACTGAACCAAGGCTAGGCGCCGTAATTCGTCCCTTGTCCTACCTGGATATGCTCTAAAGAGGGGAGCGGTCGCGTGCTCCGTCGGTGGAGGGCTGGCAAAGACAAGATTACCGGGAGTTAATAAAACTAGAAATCCGAAGAACTTGAGAAAAGGGAACATATATTTAAATAAACAACAAGTTAAGCCTGCCCTTTCCTTCCTTTCATCAAACCCCCCCTCCCTTGCTAAAGCAGCCTAGGCAGCTTGCGTAGCAACTTCCTTTCCTAACTCTCCCTTAAGAAATTAGACCTATTTTAATCATAAAACTTATCAATCCTATTGAGCTTGGAGCCAACCTATCTCCTTAAGGAGGATAGTTAGAAAAATGTAAACATATCCTTTCATTCCTTAAGTAAGGCAAGGCCTCCGTAAGACTATATTATTATGTGAGGCCCGTGCTATAAAGAGAGGTTACCCTGCTCCGCACACATATAGAGCGCTAGCAGAAACTTCGTATGGAAGGGGATTTAAATTTAGGGTGTACTGGGGATTGGCTAGTTTTAGGTGGGGGTAGTGGTACCTAATGGTATAGTTTAAAAAAATTAAATTTTTATAATAGGGGATAGAGTAATCGAAACTCTCTCTCCAATGTGTAAAATTGGCGCTAAGCCACTCAGCTAATCCCCCCCTATTATTAAATTAAAACTAGAGTATTTGCTTAAAAAACTAGTTGTTTCTGCCTACGGCCTTTTACTTTATATATAACCAAGTCCTCTTACCTGGATCAGAGTTAAAAACTAAGGCAAGAAATTTATAAGGAGGATAAAGTTTAATGTATCTGACGGTCCTCCCTCCCAGCCGAGGTTTATCGTTGGACAGGGTGGATGCTTTACCCTACGGCTACGCAGAGTGGTTATGCTCGGAAGGTTGAAGGTTGCCCGGGTCAGGGAGGATTGATTATTTTCTTATCTGCCTATATCCAGGCTCCGCACCTAACCCCCCCCTTTAGGGGTTTTTGCTTTCTGGCCTTATGACTAGGTGCGTGGTGCGGGATGTACGGAAGGTCAAAGGAAAACTACCTTTCCACACCTACCTTCCTTCCCTAGATTTAGGCGTAGCACCTTCGCTAAGTAGGGAAGACTGGAGGGTTCGGGATTTGGAGGTATCTGCGGTGCCTCCCCCTTCCCTCGAGCTTTAGCAAGGGGAGGGAGGGAGGCAGGGGGGGGTTTAAATTGTTTTATTTTCCAGCAGCACCTTCCAGTACAGCTACCTTGCTATGACTTTTGAGATGTTACTCAAATGGGTTAAAAGATAATAATTAGTTTAACAAAGATGTTTATTTCTTCTCTTCACCCTTACGGGAGAAGAGTAAAAGATTTAAAGTATTCTTTAAATCAATAGAATTAGTTTATAATTCTATAATTAAAACTAAATAAAATTAATAAAAATTATTAACTAAAATTTCTTTTCTTTGAAAAATTATAATTATTTGGCTTTTTCCCCCTATCCGAATTCCTTCCCAGTGACAGACAGTTAGTTCATCACGAATGCAGACTTCACCGTTGCGCTAGTGATCAACGATTACTCGAAATTCCTTCTTCATGCCTCCGAATTTCAGGAGACAATCCGTCTTATAAAAGTTTTATAATAGTAACTTTCTTTAATGATTAGCTATTCCTTATGACCTTAATTATCTCAATATAAAATTAAGATAAATAATACCTTCCTATTACGGAAAGCGAGCTTAGTTAGTTTCTACTAACTGCTAAACTTTAAGTTTATAAGTTAGGTTGAACGCCAATTAAGCTCTATTTTATTAACAGCTACTTTTATTAATATTTAAAGAATAAAACTAGTGCCTCCCATATTATAGGGACGGTTAAAATAAAATAATCCAGAGGTCCGGTTTTTGCGTCACTTTGTAAAAGTTCTTGTGGCACGTCTATAGCCCAGCCCATTTGGACCATAACGACTTGTCTTAGCCCCAAATGAAAATATTTAAAAATCATTAGTTATAAAGTATAAATATATAACAGGGATTTCGTCCGTTAGTGGAGTTAACCTAACTTCTCAAAACACGGACTGACGACAGCCATGCAATACCTGTAAACGAGTTATTAAATTAAAAAAATAAATAACTACACATAATTAATCTAGATATTACACTCCTCTGGTATGCGGAGCAGAAGCAGTACCCATCTTCTTCCTACTACCCCTTCCCTCGCTCTGCTGGAAGGCTGGTAGGAAGGTAGGTGGCTGTGCTAAGCAGACCTTTAAAATATAATTCTAAAAAAATTATGGATATACAAGAGCTGGTAAGATTTTACGCGTAGTCTCGTATTAAATAACATGCTTCACTCCGTTTGCTTCGAGACCGACTAATTTTTTTGGTTTCAGTTTTGCAACCGTACTCTCAAGGCGGAATGGTTATCGCGTTAACATCGGTACTAGTCATTACAACTAACAATCCACCATTCATCGTTGACAGTGAGAGATATCTGGGTCTCTAATCCTATTTTCTATTCTCACCTTCGTTCCTCAGCGTCGATCATTATTAGATAAAAAGCTTTCACCATAAGTATTCCACCTAGTATTTGCGGATTTGATCCCTACTCTAAGCATTATTCGGCTTATCCTCAATTTGATTCTATTTTAAACTTATTAAATTTTTAAAATAAATATATATATATTTAAATAGCTATATAAAAATTTAACTTTTTAAACTGCCTACGAACCCTTTACGCCTGGTTATTGTGACTAACGTTCGCGTCTCTGGCATTACCGAGTCTTCTGGCACCAGTTTTGGACAACACTAATAGTAAAGTAATATCATACTTTTTCCTTTACATTATCGCATTTCACCGCATACGCGAAAAATGCGATTTCAGTTAGCTAGTTCACTCTTTCGAGCATTGACTAATATTCTTGACTGCTGGTAGTATAACACTACTAGGGGCATTTCAATCCCAATGTGGCCATTTGATCTTTCAAACTTGGCTTCTGATCGTTGGCTTGGTAGGCTTTTACCCTACCAACAACCTTTAAACAGAATGGATCGAATCTTATAGCAGAAAACTTCCTTTATTGAATAAATAGCTTATTTATCCTTACTTATCCTAATAAAAATATATAATTAAAAAGGTTTAAATTTATTTAAGCTTGTTAGTCCTAAATAAAACCCTGTTAACTATATAAATTTAAAGTATCTTTAACTATACTAATTAAAGAAATAAATTATCTCCCAACTAAGGAGACTATAAGGTATCTAATCTCATATTACTCACCTTTACACCTTATTTTTTATTAGTAACATAATAATATTATATAAATGTTTTTTGTTAGAAGGCTGAAGCTACGAAGCAGCAGCACATGTTCCAACTTTCACATAAACATTTTTTTTATTTATTTACCTTTATAAACAAAAGATTTGCATGTCTTAAAACTACTGAAAAACGTTCAATCAGAACCAAAATTAAATTCTTATTTATATAATTAAACAATAAAAATTATTGTTATATTTTATTTGCAATTGCAATATTTATTAACTCTTTTAATTTTAAAAATTTTTTTAATTGATACTTTTTTTAGTTAATTTGTAATTATTCTCAAAATTTAATATTTTTAACCTTTAAATAAATAATTATTTTATTTTAGAAGACCCAGCGCTCCTGCGCATGCTTGCGTAGCAGCGTACGGCACCAAACCTCCATATTACCTCTGCGTTTGGCGTTTGGCGTTTGGCTATGCGTAGGGGTGTAGCGCATTACAAGACAGCCGGGGTGTAGGAAAGGTTAGCCTCCCCCCCTGCCTAGGCCAGGGAGGGGGTCCCCTCCCTCCCTACGGGGCTGTAGGCCTTAGACCAGACACCTCCACTTTAATGAGTGCCCTCCACCAGCCGTCCCACCAGCACAACCCTCCTAGGCCTTACTCCCAGGTCAGGCCTAGCGTTCGTAGGGGCCCTCCGGCCTTGCTAAAGCCAAACGCAGAGGGGAGGGTTGTGCTGGCGTATGCAGGAAGTGGTGGGTGCTAAGCAGGAGGGTAAAATTCAGTCCCTGCCTGCCCTCCCCTGGCCTGGGCCTGGCCTGGCCTACGGCAGGCAGGCAGGCAGGCAGGGAGGGGCCGTAGGAAAGGGAGGGTGGGGTTAAATTATTAATTTTATATATAAAAATTTTAGTTAATTAAATAAAATTTTGTCCTGAATTTATTGTAATAGAAAATGAACCTCTTTTATTTTTATTAGTATATCTTGAAATATCTGAATAATTAACTTTACCTATAGAAGAAGAACCTCTTCGAACTATTTTCACTGTTTTACGAGGTATTACTTTATATTTCATTAATCTTCCAGCTACTTTAATAGTCATACCAGATAAAAAAGCAGGAATTATATTAACTTGATCTTTGTTATTAATTTTTTTAATACTTTTAATAACGGCCTTATTAAATAATCTTCTAGTAATTCTTCTAACTTTAAGTTTATTAATCATAAAAGCTAATAGTCTTACTAATATATTACTATCATTATAAGGATAATGTAATCTAATTAAATCTAATTCTACAGGTTTATTAAAAATACTATTTAAAACTTCACACAATTTTTCAAATTTTAAAGGATATATTTTAATTAAATTAATATTAGCTAGTTTCATCAAATGATATCTTCTTGTGTCTAATTCTGTTATTCTATATCTACTTTGTTTGTTTTTCGACTTTTCCTCCTGCCGTACGGCCTGTTGAGAAATAGGCACAAACCTAGTTTTTGGTTTGTATAGCCGACCCGTATGGATAGCTTCAAGACTTTCTGACACTACCAACCCTTCTTTATTTATTTTAATATCATAATCAACTTTAGAATGGTTAACTTTTTTGCTTTTAACCCTCTGTTTATAAGCAGGAGGCATTAACAATGAGAAAGGTCAAGAACTCTCTCAATTATTGATTGAATAAGATTCTCCGCCCTGCGTATTCGTAGTTGTAGCCGAAGCCTCCGAAGGTTGCGTAGGTTGTAACACCTCTCACCTTTTTTGTCCAACTATACTTAACGGTCCCGCACCTTCTGTATATGAATATGAGTAACCTTTTTTATTTATACTATTATAAGGTCAACATCATTGAGGAATACCTAATTTTTGAAGAATTTTAACATTAGGAAGAATTTTTTTAGAAAGTCGTATACTTCAAAATAATTTTTTAAATAAAAATCAATTAATCTTATCATAAGAGTTAAATTTATTTCGTTGTGTCCGACCCCGTCCATTTAACTGTAAACCATAGAATAAGTCTGATTTATCTCTAATAATTTTTTTTTGGAATTGTCTTAGTTTAAAAAGTTTAATTCTATTTAACATAGGGTGCCTCACCTTAAATATATTTAAATATGTTAAAGCTAAATATTTAAAGAATTTAAATTTTGGAGAATTTTTTTTTTTTGCGTTGACCCATTTTCTTGGAATTCTTAAAATATGTCCATTATTATTCTTGTTAAATTCAAATCTCTTAAAGAACGTTTTATAAAATCAAAAATTTTTTTTTATTTTATTTCTATTATTTTTATTTATTTTTTTAATAAATTTAAATTTTTGTCTTAATCTGGCGTTAGCCATGCTAATTCTTTGAAGGGTTATTTTTTTTATTTCTATTATCTTCTCCTCTAGACTTTTAAATGTTACCTTACCAAAATCGTCAAATATTACACCTCTTGATTTTTCTTCAGTGTTTCGAAGTTCTAGCCACTCTTGATATAAGGTTTCTAATTTTAATACTTGTGCAGATTTAGTATCCAATGAGCCTAGTTGTGAAAAGTGTTTTATTTTTAGAGCATCTTCTCTTAATTTAAACCGTGTTTCAAAAATTGTAGCTAAGTATACTCTTCTTTTTTTTTTAAGAAATTCACTATATATTTTTTTTTTATTTCTTGGCTTATAATTAGTTATACTTTTTATATGTTTAAAAATTTTAGGGATTAATAAAAAATAGAACAACTGTATAGTAATCTTATTTGATTTAATAATAAAAACAGGTTTACTAATTAAACAATACATAGATTTAAATGATAAATATAAGAATTTATAAATATTATTAATTAGTTTATTATTCTCTACTCCTCTACCAAAAACACTAAATTTTCCTTTATCTAAAGCACCTACTACTTTTCTAAGACCACGGAAGGTATATGGTGAAGTTAATCGCTCACTTCCTCGTACACCTACCCCTTCCTCAAGCACAGGGGATGGATGGGATGATACCGATTCTTTTAGTTTAACAACAGATATTGAATTAATAAATGGTAAATACTCCCTAATTCTCTTTTTAAAATTAAAACCAATAATATTAGAATAATATAGTATAGTACCATTAGTTATCATATTATAAGTACTCATTGATTTTAAATATTGATTTAAAACTGGTTTTTTTAAATTATTATTAAAATATAATAAATCAACAGGATTAGAGTTTTCATTTATTATATCTTTTTCTTTATCGAACCCAGCACTAATAAACCCTTTGTCAGGCAGCGTAAAGGCATGATCCGCTTTGACTCCTTTTTCAACTACATCTTCTACTTCCTGCCCGTAAGGGTTGATGCTAGGGCGAGGGATAGTTAGACTGGCTTGGTCTATTTTTATTATGTTTTCTTTAACCATACCAGCTTCTACTAATAAAGGATATGTTTCTATATTATTATTATTATTACTATTATAAGAATTTATTTTTTTTATTTTTAATCTTAAGTTTTTTACACTTTGATCAGAATGTTTTTCCTCCCTTACCGTTACAAGGGTTGGTAGAGAAGAAGCCGAAGAAGGAGTGATAGAGTTGGCCCCCCCTACGCATACGGGAGTGTTCGCCAGAGTCTTATTATTAGAGTCAATACTTTCTACCTGAACTAAGTCATTACTATCCAAATTACTTAAATTTTTATTAATATTTTTAACTTTAATTGATTTTATTAATTTATTTTTTATGTTAATCATATTTTCTATTTCATTTAATAAAGAATTTAATTTTAATAAAATATAATTAATTGATCTACCATTCTCAAATTTATGCAGTTGAATAATGGAATAGTCCTTTATGTTGGTTATTCCAATTCCTTTAGTCCGATCCCTCCGTAGACCTGGTAGGCGAGGATGGGCGGGAGAAGTGTTATTGTTATTAACAGGGAATAAACCAGAGACTACCGTATGACCAGGCTGTTCATTATAAGTATTAATTTTTATTAACACACCTTCCCTGCCTGCCGTAGGCCAGGCCAGGGGAGAAACGTTACCTTGCTGAGGTAAAATAGATTTATAACCTTCCTCCTCCTGATACTTTAGGGCAGCGGGAAAATTCTTCTTAAAATTAAAATTATTATTAATTCGTATCATTCTATATGTAAAACGTATATAAGGTTGAGGTTTAAATAAACGTTTAGGAACAAAAAGATTAATGTTATTTAATAAAGAATGAAATTTTAAAACAGGTGTAAATTTTTCAACTTTATATAGTATATTAGATAAACGAGATTTTAAATTATAATATAAGTTATTTCTTATAAACAATATAAATTCTGATTTATTCCCAACATTTATATCTAATTTTTGAGATAGAGCATCCTGATTAGAAAGGAAAAATGAATCTAAATTTAAATTATAATTTTTAATTGATAATGAAAATTTAGTTAAATTTTCATTTAATTTAATAATTTTATATATTAATTTTTTTTGGGGATTTAATAGATTTAAATTTTTATTTTTTTTTTGATCACTTATTCTTTTTAAAATGATAGGATTACTAAAAAAAGGTAAAATTTTTTTATCTATATCTATTAAAGAATTTAATGGTTTTTTTTTAATGTCGTTATTTTTCATTTTTTTTGTATTTTTTTATAATAACCACCTAAGTCCTAAACCCTTTAGGGTAGGAGTGGTGGGAGGTTTAAGATTTGAGTTTTATATTTTTTTTTTTTACTTTCCTTGTGTTAAACTAAGATTAGACAGGATTCATTAATAACGAAAACCGCTCACTCCCCCCCCCGTAACCGTGCGTAGCGGAGGGGAGGAGCGCTACGCAACATAGCAAAGGGTCAGCCATAGTGTTGTTGGCCCGAGTTTATAAAAAATACCCTTTTAATAGGTAGATTTTATAGCCTAAGTCTATTAAGGTATAAAGGTTGGACCACTCGTCGGCTGTAAATGAAAAATATAAAAAACTCTTTTTCATTTAAATTTGTTTAACTTATATAAATATAAATATAAATATAAATATAAATATAAATATAAATGAAATTCACATCCATTATTTTAATTTTTATAATGGAGTAGCTAAAATCCGAGTGTTAATTAATAATTAATTATTAAATATAATTAGCTATTCTTATATTTTTTATTTTTCTAATAATGTCTGTCTCACAATATTCGGTCCCTTTAAGATTAATGTGAAGATTAGCTATTTCTTATTTCCAATAAATACATGGGGATCTATTCCAATTTTATCAATAGGGAGAGGATGAGAAATTAAATAATTTAATATATATATTATTTCTATTATACCAAAAATAATTAAAATTGGTAATAAATATAAAGTTATATTGGCTAAAATTATTTGATATTTCAAATAAAAATTTATAAATCTATTTTTATTACTAAATTTAGCAATAAAATATTCTTTATTCAATAAAAAAAAAACTATAAAAATATATAATAAAAATAATAATAATAAGCTAACAGATATTATAAATAAAAGTATTTGACTAAATCAAATAAATCCATATAATTCATCAAAATACCCTTCTAAAGAAGACATATTAAATATAGAGATAAAATCTTTAAAAAAAGAATCTAATGTTGAATTTATAGAATCATAAAAGTTTGAATCTTTATCATTACCTATAAATTTTTTTAAATGATCAGATATATTAGTTGAAGAAGCATTTTCAAAAGTAGATTTAACAGTCTCATCTGTAACATTTGTAGGAAAATTATTAGGTGAAGGTCAATTACCTGTTTGTTTATATGTAATATGAAATAAACCATTATAAATTCCTATTCCGGTAACAATTTCAAAAAAAAATCAAAACAAAAATGAATCAAAATAAACAAAAATTTACCATTATGACGTTATCGATGCCTAGTGAGAGTCTTATTTCTAAATTTAAAACCATTAATACATCTACATTTTACACAGATAATTTTCAAATAGATCCTCAAAATTTTTTAATTCGAATGAAAACTTTAAATTTATATAGCTTTAGAATATTTCTTATTATTGAGGATGAAAAAATGATACCTGAAAAAACAATTGAAATATATGGTAGTGAAAAATATTATCCCCAACAAAAAATATATATTAGATATTTAAGTCAGAGAGAATTCTTTAGTTTAGATACTTTGGATTATCTATTTGATGATGAAAAAGATAAATCTTTTGAATATATATTTATTTTTGATACTCAAAATTGAAGAAAAATTTGTGATTTATTTTCTCTTGTTTATATTAATATTAGTGGAGGTTCTAATAGTAAAAAGCATATACTTTCTCCTTTAAATCATAGATTATCACTATTTTTAATTTGTTTATATGGTGGTGCTTATTCTTCAAATGAAGTGATTAAATCGTTTCATACTGATATAGGTAAAGATGGGAAAAAGATGAATGATTTTTCTACTAAACGTTTTCAAAATTATATAATCGATGTTACTAAATCTGATGAAGATATTAAAAATCAAATTTCAGCAGATTCACCATTAAGAGAACAAGAACTAAAAAATAAAGAAATAAATAATGATGTATCTGAGGAAGATTTAAATGAAAGTAAGACCTCCGGAGAAAACTTAACTTCTAATTTACAATCACAATCTCAACCCTCCGCCCCTGCCCTACCCTTAAAGGAGGGAGTGCATGTAATAAATGATGTCGGTGTACGTAGTGGTGTTAGAAAATTTCACACTTCACATTGCCTATTAAATAAAAAGATTAAAGATCCAATCAATTTATATTCTTTGCAAGAAGTAAATCCCTCTAAATCAATTTTATCCTACTATATTAATGATATTAAAAAAATAATAGATAATGTAGCAGATTTAGATGAAAAAGGTAAAAGGGAAGCTCAATTAAAATTAGAAGAATCTTGAATATCTCTTATAGAAGAAAAGTTAAAAGATGATAAATTTTTAATAAATAGATATCAGGGAAAAGTATTATCTACTGTACAATCTGTTAAAGAGACATTAGACGTTATGGAAGAAAATAATCATTTTAAGAAAAAATTTCCTAATCTAAATAAAATTACTAGTCTAAGTAAAATAGAGTTAATTTTAATTACATATGCAACTTGTATAACTCTATATACTAGATTAAGTTATAATGCTTTAGCAGTACGAGTTGGAGAACAAATATTAGATTATATATATTATAAAAATATTATTAAAGAAGCCAAAAAATCCTCTGAAGCTACAACTGCTACGCAGCAGCCTAGACAAATACAAATAACAAAAAAGGAATTTAAAGATAAAATTGGTTTTTCTACAACAATAGACCTTCTAAAATTAGGTGATTTTTATATGTCTATCCTACAACAATTTCCTCATGATATATTCTCAAGGAAAATAAAATTAGATTCTTTTTATACAAATGAACCTTACTTATTAGAGGTTAATAAAGATTTTGTTGAAGATTTAAAGGAGAGTCTTATAATTAATCCTCAAACTTTACCTATGATTTGTATACCAAATCCTTGAAATAAAGATAAATTTGGTGGTTATTTAACTAATGAAATTCAAAAAGTAGATTTAATTACTGGAGAACAAACATTTCATCATTCAATAGAAAATAAGGATTCACTCTATGATGCTATAAATTATTTAAATTCTATAGAATTTGGAGTTAATAATATCATGTTAGATTACATTCTTTCTTCTGAAGGAAGGTTTTTAATAGATGAAGTAAAAGCTGATGATGATTTACAAAGAACATTAATTTTAGAAGCAGCTAAACTTTATTCAAAGAGTTGTTTCTATTTACCTACACATGCTGATTTTAGAGGAAGAATTTATACTCAATCCTTTTATCTTAGTTATCAAGGGGGTGATTTATCAGTTTCTTTATTAAATTTCTGAAAAGGTGAACCTATTACTGAAGAAGGAAAATTCTTTTTATATATTTATGGTTGTAATAGTCATAATGAAAATGGAATAAGTAAATGTAGTTTCAAAGATAGAATAGATTGAGTTAAAAATAATTATGAAAAGATTATTAATTTAGATAAAGAGTTTATTTTGAAAGCTGAAAATCCTTTTACCTTTACAGCTTTCTGTCTTAATATGAGAGAAATTCATAATAATCCTAATTATATAATTAAAACTCCGGTATTTTTAGACGCTACATGTTCGGGGATTCAACATTTAGCAGGTTTAATGAAAGATGTGGAATTAGGTTTAAATACAAATTTGTTACCACAAAAAGAAGATGATCTCCCAGAAGATATTTACAATTATTTACTAAATATTATAAATACACAAGTAAATAAGTATGGAAAAGAAAATATTAAATATGAATTATTAGCTCATGTAAAATTAAGTAGAAAACATATTAAAGCTCCTGTTATGACTAAAGTTTATAATGTTACTAAATATGGTATGTCTCAACAACTACAATCTATTCTTAAAGGAGAAGATAATGTTATAGATGAAGCAAATGAACAAACTGTAGAAGAGATAAATAATGAATTAGAAGATTCCATAAAATCTAATAAAAAGAAAACTAGATTCATTTGTCCTACTTTTGATGGTAAAGATATTTATTTAAATAAATCAGATATTTATAAAATCGCAGAAATTATAAATGAACAGATTTTCGTTCTATTTCCTAAGCTGAATAATATTTATAATTATTTTTTAGATGTTGCTAAATTAACTATTATACTAGGTATACCTTTAAATTGAATTACACCTTCCGGTTTAAAAATTACACAAAAATATCTTAAACATAAGAAGAAAGTTGTTTCAATTAATTTATTTGGTAAATCAAAAAAAGTTATTATCAAAGAAATTCAGGATAAATTAGATAAGGCTAAACAAACTCAAGCTATTATTCCTAATATTATCCACTCATTAGATGCGAGTCATTTAATTAATTTAATCAAGAATGCGGATCTTTCTAAATTTAAACCTTTAATTTCTGTTCATGATTGTTTTGGTACTTTACCGAATCAAATGGGAGAACTTAATTTTAGAGTTAAAAAAGAATTTATAATACTCTATTCTCAAAATCAATTCTTAACAGATTTTCACCATAGATTAATTCAAAATATTAAAGATAATCAATTTGAAATTATTAATAAAAATGGTAAAGATTATGTTGAATTAGAAAATAATTTATTAGAAATACCCAAAGTGCCGGAAACAGGAGAGTTAAATTTAAATAATATTTTGGATTCTAAGTATATGATTTCTTAAGGATAATTAATAATATTTAACCCCACTCCCTACGGAACACACAAAAAAAAAAATAAAAACTTAGCATCCTCTTAAAAGAGTGTTTGTTTAAACAAATAAATTTGTTTACTCGAGCATAAAGAGGATAGGCTAAGTTTTTTTTTTAAGATATTATTAAAAAAAAACTTTACCTATACCAATCCTTTAAGGAAAGGTTAAATAGATAAAGTAAAAAACCTAATTTAATAAGTTTGTTTTATTAGAGGGCGCACTGTGGTTAAGGATGTAGTAATTTATTTTTAATTACGAAAAGTTAATCAACGATTATCCCATTCTCTAATTTTATTGGTTTTGTGTCATAGAAAATATTATCCTCGTTGTATAGTAACTTTCTCTTATTCTCCGTAACCATTAATGTATAGATTTCATCTTTAACATGGAATTTACCATTAGAAATATCACTATATCACTTTTCTTGTTTGATTTCTAATTTTGATTCTTTTTTTAGTAAAGGTTTTAATTCCTCAAAATCAATAGGATTTTTCCATTCATTTATTAATCATTAAATTTGTGCCTTCGGCCTTGTTTTATGAGTTATAACTTAAAATTTTAGTTTGTATGTCTGTACAGACAGAGAGAAATTCGTCCATTTATTGACATTTATTTTATTTTTTTTTATTATCATTTGTTGTATTATTAGTTACAATAGCAATATTAGTTGTATTATTTGTAAAATTTTTTATTAATATATTTATTATATTAGTATAAAAAAATGACATTAATGTTTCTTTAAATAAATAAACTATAGTTAAAGTAAAATTTTTATAAACCTTTATAAAAAATATAATTAGAAGGTAGGGTAAGAAGTTAGATCTATTTCTAGATCTAATTATCTATAAGACGAGTATTGTAAATAAACTTTTATTAATTATAAAATAAAAGTTTACTGAATGAATCTAAATATTAAAAAGTTTAGATATAGGATCTTTAAATTTAAAAACTTTCTTTTTTTTAATATAAACAAAACTAAAGTGTTAGACATATAATTTTTTTAAAGTTAAAACTTTCTTTAAATTTTTCCCCAAAAATTAATTAATGAAAAAATATACCTATTTAACAAACCTTGAACCTTACTAAATTAAATATTTAATTCCAGTTTTAGATATCTTACCTTTCTTTTAAATTTCGGTCTGGCCGAAGTAGTTTTAAAACTTGTATTTAATGTTACTTTGGATACGTCGCATAACTATTACTGTAACAAAAACCCTTCCTCACACCCTCCCCCCTTGGACTTAAGGACTAAAAGACTTAAGGACTAAAGGATAGAGAGGGCTGTCTTTATTTTTAGCCATTCTTTAAGTTGGAGGTTTTGTCACTAGACTAGTCTGCGACAGGTAGGTTAGGGTTCCTTCCTGAAAGGAAGGAGGTTAAGATTAAGGTAAGGTAATGGAGAGGTTTCTAGCCTATCGGCCTGTTACATGTCGTAGGACCTTATAGCCCAACCTTGTATACTAGGCAGGAGCCCTGAGGGCGGAGGATACTTTTTAAATTATACTAAATAAATAATATGCTTTTTTTTTAGAGAGGGAAAACTTTAAAAATTGGGTAGAATCAGAGACTCGAACTCTGAACATCACCGCCACAAGGTGTCATTTTACCATTAAACTAATTCTACCTCCACCCACCTTCCCTTTAGGGTTTAGGAATAGGGTATTAACTAAAGGGTATAAACAAAAAAGGTTAAAAAATAAACAACTATATTAAAACTTATTATAAAATATAAAAAAATATAATGTAATTACAATAAACTATTTAACAAAACTTAAAGTTTATTAAAAAGTAAAACTATTTATTAATAAAATTACTTCTCCCTTTATTTATTTTATATAAATAATTTTCATACTGTAAAGCAACTACCTACTAAGGCTTAGAAATACAACCTCCGCTCCCCACCGCCTACGGCCAGGGAGGGTCGCACCCCTCTCCTACGGCATCTAAGCCTCCGACCTCCTCACCCACCCTCGAAGTAATGCGAAAGAAGGCGGGAGGGGTGGAGAGGTAGCGGGCATACTTTTACTTCCCTTCAACCCTCACCCCCCCCCGTACGGGTTGGTGTTAAGTCCTACAACCCTGCCTGCGGTAGGGAGCGTTGCGGTGGTGCGTTACAAGGAAGGAAGGAAACAAGGGTGATACTAACAAAAGGTAGAAGGTAGGGCCCTATGCCTAGACCTGAAAGACACTAGGTTTATCTACCGTCCCATTGAGGCTTATTAAAACCCCTAGTTTTTAAAACACCCTCTACCCCTACTTGCAAGTGCGTTTGGCTTTAGCAAGGGGGCCAGGTGCAACGCCAGTTTTGGTAGAAGGGAGAGTGGCTAGGTCTAACTGTTTTAACTTTACACTTTAACTTAAACTTAGTCCAATTTATGGGGGGGTAATTTTATTTTAACTATAGCATTAGTTAAAAAAATAGTTAAAAAAGGTTAAAGGATATATATTAAATTTTTTAATTTATACGAAAAATCAGATTCGAACTGATGATATCCATTTGGAAGACGGAGGTTATTACCACTTAACTATTTTCGTTTATTTTTTTATTTAAGAATTCCCTTCTTTTTTCTCTTTTCTTTTATTTTTTTTAATTTTTCCTTAAGTTTTTTAGTTGATAGTATTATACCGAAAATTAGTTTAAAACATTGAAACTGTAAATTATATCACCCCTCCCCCTCTAGCAGCCCGGCCTCCTAAGGGTAGAACTCGCCAGATAGGCAAAGCTCAAAAAAAAAAGTCCTACCGTCCGCACCCCTTCCCCCCTGGCCTACGGCAGGGGGGAAGGGTAGGGAGGGAAGGTGCCCATCTTTTTTTACAAACACTCCTCTTTAAAAGAAGGAAACTAATTAGGGTGAAGGTGAAAGGGTTTCTTTATCCCTTTTCTGACCCCTTTTCTTAAATTTAAATTTGAGGCAGTAGGTCTAATTAAACGCAAGTAACCAAACGACTCCTCCTTTCTTCTAGGGCTGTTACGGCTATCCTTTTGTTTAGAGATATAAATTGAAAATCTGTTGAACCAATATAAATATTTATATAAATATAAATATAAATATAAATATATATATATTAAAATAATTAATTTAAAATTATAATTATATTCTTATATAATTGTATTAAAACTCTATTATAATTTTTTTCTCTTTTGGATTTGAACCAAAATTAGCAATTTAGAAGATTGCAGTTCTGCCGATTAAACTAAGAGAAACATTTAAAACCTTAAATTTATCACTTATTTATTAAATACCAACTAATAATAGTAGTGCTGCGTTTAGCTAGCATCGGTCGAAGGAGTCTTTTTGTTTTAAATAGGATAGGAAGAAAATATAAAGAATATAAACTAAATAAATATAATGTAAAGTAATAGATACTAATACCACAATATTAATATCTTACTTATAAAAACATAAAGACCTCCCCTCCCTGCTCCGCACCAAACGCGATGCCTACTTCAAGTGCGTTTGGCTTTAGCAAGGGGAAGGTTGCTTACGAGGAAGTGATCTTTGCAGAAGATCTGGCTAGTTAAAACTAAGCAGCTAGACAGGGCTGGGTCCCAGCCCTCCCTTTTAGCCTAGCCTAAAGCGAGGCTGTTAAACAGGCTAGCCATCTTAGGATGAACGAAGGGTGGTGGCAGAGGAACAAACCCCTCCATATTTCCCTTATCTAACTCCCCCCCTCTAGATAAAGGATTATAGGAAAAGGTTATCATTTTCCTTATCCTTACTGTTTTAAGGACAGTAAGGTGGGGGTAAGTTATAAGGCTAGGCGCCATACGTTTGACGGGCCTGGTCTAAAGGGGAAAGTGCAGCTTAACACTTTGCTCTTAAATTAAAACCTCTTATATCCCGCACCAAAATCTTTCATCTCCAATATTTTTTTAAATTTTTAATAGTCAGCCATATGTTTGTATTAATACTTAAATATAAAAATATAGAGTTAAGAAGGAATTGAACCCTAAAAGTTAGACTTTGCAGGTCTACTACAGAAAACCATCTGTAAACTTAACCCTTATACGCGGACCCTTTCCGTTTCAATAATTATATTGCGGGAGATTTTAGAGCACCCCTTCCTACCTACTCCTCCCCTAAACATAGCAACCAACCCTAGTAAACTACATGCCACCCTCCGATCCCCCCTGGCCGTAGGGAGGGACGCACCCACACCCTCCCTCCCGTACGGGGGCCGTAGGCCAGGGGGGGAGGTGGCATACCTTGTCCCTCCGAAGGGTGGGCTGGAGGACTGAACTTGCGTGGCATAGGGATTCTTGGCAATTGTAGGATATAGTTAGGAAGGGGACCTTTACCTGCGGTACTATTGAAAAAAGATAAAACCACAAACCCTCTCCTCCTCCAGCTTAACCCTCCCTGCTCCGCCAGCCTAGCGGAGGATTAGGGATTGGGGGAAAGGTGGGCTTAGCTAGGTGGTATTTTTTAAATTTATTTTTCTTTTATTAAACTTAAACTTAAAATAAAAGGAAGGTTAAATTCCTTTGTACAATGTTTATATTAATTATAATAAATCTCTTAAAAAATTATTTTTAAGGATTACCCCTCCATATCTCATCTATAGTATAAATAAAAATTATACTAACTTAAAATTTAAGTAGAGATAGTTCTGTTATTCTATCCCCCCACCCTGCGTAGCGCTCCACTCCCCTCCTCGTTTCAAACACCCTTCCCGCCCTTATGGCCCCGTAGGAGCCTAGCTTTAACGCTTCCCCTCCCTGCTGACGGAGACGCTGCAGAGGTAGGGGTCGCGTTTGGAAGGCAGGGCTGGGGGTGGAGCGGAGGAGGAGATCCAATGGCAAGTTAGGTTTACAAGGTGCGCTAGGTATGATGGAAGAAGAGCCAATTAACACTGATTAAAATATTTAATGCCTCAATTAATACCTTATTTTTTTTTAAATCAAATAATTTTTGCATTTGCAGTATTATTAGTTTTAGTTTACATATTCTCTAAATATATTTTACCTTTATTTACTTTACAACAAGTAGCTAGAATATATATTACAAAATTAAGCAATAAAAATTAAACCCCACCCCCTCTACGGGCCGAAGGCTTCCTGCCAGACGCCTTTGCCTTTTTCCTTCCTACTAGCCAAGTGTATAAAAACACCCCTTACCCTAGAGGACTTATATCCGTGCGAAGCAGGGAGAGGTGGGTTGCGTAGGCGGGGTAACCTTAAAACACCCACTACAGTCTAGATGTGAGGACTGTTCTAAGGTGAAGGCGAACTCTGAACCTCCTTTCTAACCTACTTCCGATCCATTAAGACCACGATTCCACATCCTGCAACCACGACTATTTAACCACGGTTGAGTCCTTGGTTTGTTAGTGTTGAGATAATCTGGACAGTAGGCACCCACCCCCTCTGCGTCTGGCTAAGCACGAGGAAGAGGTGGATATGAGAGAGGAAAAAGTAGTGTCTGGAAGAGGTGCTTAACTTCCCCCCCCGTACGGGAGGATGGAGGAGTGAAGGCCTGTCTTTTTTTCACTCTTATAAAGATAAACAGAGAGTCTACCTATAAAACTTTAACCCACCGGAGGGCCAGGACTAGATCAATTAAAATTTTCAAATTTTAAGCCAAAGAAGATTTGAACTTCTACAGATTCCTCATCAAGAAATTATTCTACCCTTAAATTATAGGCTTATATTTATTATTTAGGCTTATATTTATTATTTTTTAAAAAATATTAAAATTTTAATATGGATTGAATAATTAATAAATATTTTATATAAAAAACGAGTCCTTCCAGATTCGAACTGGGACAAACCTAATTGACAATTAGATGCTCTACCTATTAAGCTAAGGACCCCTTTAAATTTTAAAATAATTTATCTTTATATAATGTTTTATTATATCTACAATAATTTTTTTATGTGTGGCTGACTCTTAATTATAAGATGAGGTTTGTAGTAAATACTGTTTTACTTAAAGACTAATAAATATAAACATCCTGGCGGGAAATAGCCGTAAATGACACCACCCTCCCTCTTCGTCTTGGTAACGGGACGGACTCCGCACTAACCCTTTCCGGTGGGATGGTTGGACATCAAGCCCCCTTTCCAATTCCAAGTGTTAGCCCTCCGGAGGATTCCAACTCCTGCCCTGCCGTAGGCCAGGGAGGAGGGGGCACCGCTACGCAGAGGGATACTCACTTTCACTTAAAAAAGGAGGGTGAGGACTACTGGTGTACCTACGGTTGCCTAGAATAAAGGTCTGTAATAGATTATGACCATCCTCCCTAATTCTTAGCCTAAGACCATTACAACATGGCCTCACCCCCCCTTTTACCTGAAGTCAAAAGTATAAAAAATAAAGGATGGAGGAGTATAGTGTGCGCCCCCCTCGTTAAAAGGGAGGGAGGGCCCCCTCTGCGTTTGGCTTTAGCAAGGGAGGGGCTTAGTAAATAATGGTACCACTGCGTAGTAGTAGTGTTTGTATAGTATCCAAGTTAGTAAGCTAGAACTTAAAGAAAGAGAGAAATTAATTAGTTAAAACCATTATTAATAAAACCATTGCTACTAAAACCATTATTACTAAACTTGTTTAAATATGAAGAACACTAATAAAAAGATAATTATATTATTACCTTTTTTAATTTTTTTAATTTACAAGAATGAGGCGACTCGAACACCTACGCTTGATTTTGGAGATCAATATACTAACCAATTATATTACACTCTTAAGTTTAAAATTTTATTTTTATATTATACATTTACCCCCTCCCTACCCTCCCTCCCTGGCCTTACGCAAGGGGTGGAGGGTGCGCTACGCGAGCCAGGCCTCTCGGCCTAGGCTCCGTAGTGCCAAGGTGGGGCGACCCTTTATGTTTAGGCGCCGGAGGATTTTCGATGGCTGCTTAACGAGGTAGCCTAAAGGATAAGAGAATTGCACCCGTCCCTGTTGACGTTGTGGAGTCCCCTGGAGTCCCCTGTTTACGGTAGAGAAATAAGATTTAAAAAAGAGTGTCGCTCCTCCCCACCCCTTGCCGTAGGCCAGGGAGGGACGGACTCGCGGCTCCTCATTTTAGATCAGTTCCAAGCCGAAATGGCAGGGCCGTTTGACAAGGTCCCTTTTTTTCCTATTTATCCCTTCCTTAGGTGCTGGAATAAGAACTGTGGTACAATCTAGCAGTAGGTGTTACTAATAGGAGGCTTATGAACAAGTCCTACCCCCCCTGCCCTCCACTATTTCTTCCCCGCGTAGCGAAGGGTAAATTTACCCTTAGGTTATTTTAAACCTGTCGCTCCCTTAAGGAAGGAGGGTAATGGCAGTTTCCGCTAGATGTGTTAGCTAGCAGCAGGGGATAGAATTGATACACTTCGTTCCTAGAACATCCCTCCCTGCTCCGCACCAACCAGCCATCCCTGAACACCCCTCCCTGCCGTAGGCCGGGAGGCTATGCCACCCTGCGCAGCGTCTGGCTAAGCCACCCCTCTACCCTTCAGAGACCAAGTCTCCCATCCCGTACGGGGGGAAAATTTGGTGACCCTCCCCCTGGCCTAGGCAGGGTTGGTGGAGGAGAGGGGTTTTTAAGGAATGACAGGGATAATAATAATGGAGGAGACCTTGGGGGTCAGGCTTACCATCCCTATTCCTGCGTACCGCAGTTAGGCCTACCGTCCGCACCCCTTCCCCCCTGGCCTACGGCCCCCGTACGGGAGGGAGGGAAGGGTAGGGGGAGGAACACTAATAAATTTACTAAATCATTTTAAATAATTTTTTTTAATAACAACCTTTAACATCCAGTTTATTTATAAATTAGTACTGCTAAACTAAATACTTCACAGTAAGTACATTTGCAGCCTAACTAGAAATGTTCTATTTCTTAATTAACGGTTTAAACTTTTTTATATTAATCTTTTTATTAAATTAACTTGATTACCCTACCTTTTTTTAAATTGATGAATTTGATTTTACCTATCCACCTTTTCAAAAAAAGGATCTAAAAATTAATAAATATTTATTTAAATAATTTAAAGAATTTACAAATTTACATTATAATATAAAATGTTAGAGTTAAAATAATAATTAAAAAAAGTTCCGTTTTTTAGTATCTAGGGGTTAGATTCTTGCTTGATAGACATTCAGCACTTATCTATTATGTTTGTGGCTACCCAACTATGCGTTCCTAATTACTACCTTTTTTAATTTAATTTTTTTTTAAAAATAACAACATAAATTAAAAAATAAGAATTCCTCAACTTTTTATCCTTAAAAAGAATAAAAAGAGAAAAAAATTAATTCCTCCAATCTATGTGAACCTGATCCCAACCCCATCCCCGGCTTAAACACTAGGGAAGGAAGTTGGCTAGCCACTACCTAAATAAGCTAAAGCCCACTAAGTTAGCAGAAATCATATTGTTACACAGTTGGAGAATAATAGTCTTAAAGTAAAAACAATTGGTACACGAGAGAAACACAGCCTATTGATCCTTTCGTACTAGAAGGTCTGCCCCCGTTTACTAGTTATCTCTTCAGAAGATAGGGACCATACTGACTCACGTCGTATTAAACCCAACTCATGTACCCTTTTAATCGGCGAACAGCCGAACCCTTCCAAGGTTCTACTCCCGGAGGATAGGATAAGTCGACATCGCAAAATTCTATATAAATACCTATACATTATATTATCTTATCTTTATAAACATATATTAAAAACATTTATAAATAATATTATAAGTTATAAGTATTAGTATAGTATTTTTAGATCATATTTTTATCTAGTATCTTGAGTACAAAAGATTTAATACCTAGATATTTAGCGTGTGATCGTTGAAGATAATATTTCTTGCTGATTACTTATAAATCATTAAATTTTTACTATTGAATTTGAATAGTATTAATGATATTATATAAGCTTCCAGAACATATAGCTAAACTTCTACTAAGAAATCACTTTCTTAATTCCCCAATGTCTTTTTCAATATTTTATATTTTATGTTTTAATATTATAGTTTTATATAAAAAGGTAAATACAATTTTTTACTTTACTTTAATAATGTAAGAGCTTCCGACCGGCCTAATCAGGACCTCTCCCCCCGCCTTACAAACGCGTATCCTACCCTTTGCCAGCGTAGCCTGGCAGGCAGGTAGGATACCTAGGGTTGGGTGACCTCTATTACAAAGTTTAATAGTGAATGGGTTTGATTATATTTTATATAATCAATCTTATTTATGAAGGAACACTATAAATTGAAACATTGATTAGTGAGGATTTGAACCTCTTCTTATTAAAAAATAAAAATATTAATTATTTCCTAGTAAAAACTTTTTCCTTTAATTTAAAAAATAACATTAAAAAGACAAAAAGGTGCCAAACCACCGAGACAATGTGTACTCTCGTCGGTGATCAGCCTGTTATCCCTAGCGTCATAATATATTATATTAATACACTATATGGACTATGTCATCACTAATTTTATAAAATAATAATAAGTGCTCTATGTATAGTCTCTGAGGCTTAAATTTTATGCCTGCGAGTTAATTTATTGTAACATATTAGATATTTTGTAATATTCATCCATATTAAATCTAATCTTTAAAATCTTCTCGACATATAATAAAGTTCGAATTTATATTTTTAATATTATATTTGAATTAAATCAAGTATAAACTAAAAATAAATAAGGTCACGCCTTAATTAAAAATAAAAATACAATTAATGTAATAAAATTAATTACTCATCAAGAGACAGATCATATTCAAATTTATAAATTTTTCCTTTTTCTATTATTTGTTTTCTAATTTTTCTAGCACATCTGCTAATTCTATTTCTAGATATACCTGTAACATCAGAAGCTATTTGTATAGATTTAAATTTAGCTAAAACTTCATTATTTTTATTTAACATAATAATACCTGAAGCTCTACCACTATTTTCTTTCATTAAAGATCTAGTTTCTTCTGATAAAATTGCTCCTTTTTTATTCCCAGGTTTACCTTTTTTAGCTAAACTCATTTTATTTCTAATTTCTTCAGAGTAAACTCTACCTTGATTAGAACCTGCAAATTTATTTATATTATATTCAGGTATAATTAAATCTAAATAATATTGTTCTCTAGCTAAAATTATACTTTTTCTATCTGACTTAGATTTATTAGTATCAAATGTTATAGTTTCTAAAATTTTAATTTCAAAATTAGTATATCCATATTTCAAAATAGCATTCATTATAATACTATTACCTTTTTTAAGGTTTCTATGGATATATAAAGGATTTAAATATTCTTTAATTCTTCTCTTTAAATTTACTGAACTTCCTATATATGATTTTTGGTTAGTTAAATTAACTAATTGATAAACACCTGCACCATTAAATTTTAATTCTTTTTTTTCTACTATATCCAATATAGAATATTTATAATGTATTGTATTATTATTATTCATTGTATTATTCATTATTTCAACTCAATTAAAATATATTATAATTACCTCAATTAATACCTTATATATTTTTAAATTAAATAATTTTTTATTTGTCTTGCTTGCTTAAACACCTTGCTTGCTTATACTCCGAAGGATAAGGATCCTAGGCAAAGGTGAAAGGAATAGGATGTTTGAAGTATTGTAGAATTATTAATTTAAATAGTTTAAAGATTAAAAATCATAATATAAAAAACACTAAGACGTTTAAGCCTAGGCAGATATTATATTTTATTACATTAAAAGTTTTTATTTTTAGGGATAATTAAGTCAAAACTTTTATTTATTGATCCCCGTCTATTCCATACTATAGCGAGGGGTCACTATGCCCTACTTACGTATCTGTGCGACTTATCTGTCTTTCAGTTAAGCATGCTTTCCGCCATTGAACTCTGCGCAACCCTTCACTGGTCGATTGATCTCCATTCAATGTCTAGCTATACCTTCAATACTTCTTTTGTTAAAAAATTATATATATAAAACTTTTCAACTAATAATTATTTTCTTTCATTTTAAACCTTACCATAATTATACTAATTATGATTAGAAGAAAATTTTAATTATTTTTATTTCTAGGCTCCGATCCCCCCTGATTTATAGAAAAGCTTTTCCTATAAATTCACATTGAGTAACTTCAGTTCTAATATTAAATAAATAATAGAAAGAGTAACGTATTAAACTAACCTACCACCCTCCCCTACTAGAGGGGAGGGGAAGGCTGAATAAAATCAAATTAAAGTATAATACGCGGGGGAGATAAATCTTTTTTTGTGTATATCTATTATTAAAAACATTATACACGATTTTTGCTAAGAACTAAGCGGCTATTTAGTTTCTTAATTAACTTTTTTAAAAATTAACTAAAAACCTCTCCTCTTTTATTAATATCTTAAAATCTCAAAAAGGGAGAGAGGTTATTTGTGAAAAATTTAATTACTCCCTCTTTTTTAGTAGGAGGTTGTATTTAACATCCTTAAATAAGGATTTGTGCTAAAAATTAATAGTCTTGTTTTTTAGTTTGCCCCCAGCTTCGAAATCGAAGGAAGGGCTTGTGGAGAAATTTGGATGTACTTTGCTACTCTATTAAAGACGACCGCCCCAGTCAAACTGCCAATTAGTCAACTCTCCCTTTTTGTTCGAATTGAATACAAATAAGGTAAACATAAGCCCAGCCTAAACTATAAGGTTTCCAGAATTCGTCTATCGACATCCCTATTTGCTATTAGAGGAGGCTGTTCTAGACTTACATGATAACTAACTACAGTAGAAGCTGCATAGGGTCTTCCCGTCCCTCTGAAGATAACCCGCATCTTCACGGGTAATTCAATTTCACTGAGCAAGTTGTAGAGACAGTGAGACCATCGTTACATTATTGATACCGGACCACATTTAATGGCCAACTGATTTTGCTACCTTAGGATCCTCATGGTTAAGACCGCTATTAACCAGATTTTCAATTAGTCACATTTTTCAATGACCTCTCTTATATTAATGGCATCGGGCAAATTTCACAATCTATACTATGATATTCATCATTGCAGACTGTTGTGTTTTTAGTAAACAGTCGGGGCCTCCGATTTTGTGTCACCTCCCTATATAGATTAAAAATAAAATATATAAGTGGTACTTCTTGTCGTCTAACTTATGAAGTAATCTTGCCGAGTTCCTTAACAACTTTTAGCTCTGCGCCTTAGTATTCTCTACCAACGAACCTGTGTCGGTTTAGGGTACGGTAGTAATAATATCTTATACTAATAAAAAAAATTTATTATAAATTTATAAGATTATAATAATATTAATTTCCTGGTCCATTAATTTTATTTTTTTAAAACTAAACCCGTTAGGGAAGGGACTTTCTACTATTTACTCATCAGCCATAACTTTGGTTAGGGTCCTTAGAGGCCGCATTCACGCATGTACATAGATTTAATCTAGTTGTGCAACCCTTTCGCTTTCGGCGAGAAGTATTATTAACTTCTTTAACGTTACTCATGTCAGCATTCTCTCTTCAGTTGCCTAAAAAATAATGAAACACTATTTTCTCAATAGATTAACTGAATGTTCTACTACCTAGATAAAGAATAAAAATTGTATAATAATTTATTCAATACCAACACGATATCGGTTGATTGTTTAAGACCCGTTAAATTTTCGGTGCTACAGTCTTTATGCTGCTGCTGCGTTGTTACATACGATCTTTAGAAGTAGCGACTGCCAGGCTCACTTCACAGCTGTATATGGTTATGCTACATCCTTAATTTCACTTAACAATCATTTGGGACCTTGATCTGTGTTCTCGGCTGTTTCCGTCTTGACTATTCAACTTAGCATGAATAGTCTGAATATCTACTATCAATTTATGTAATTCCGAGTTTCGCCTCCAAAGGTAAGAGTTCTACGTCCCCGCAACCTAAACGCCAATTAGTTTTATGTAAAAACTTATTTAATCGATTAAAATTAAATAAAATTTTCCCTTTCTGCCTTACGCAGGCCTTACGGCTGGGATGCTATTCTATTTCTACAAAGAAATAGGGCACAACATAAACCTAATTCTTGTTGGGAGCTGCCTTTCTGTACCTCCATAAATCTCTTTTTGTGTGTAGATGTCATACTTAAATATGTTTCGGTAGAAAACCAGATAGCACCAGGTCAGATTGGCATTTCACCGCTTACCAAAACTCTTCGGAGAATAATGCAACATTCAACCGTACGCTCAATTATAAACTGGTCTTGGTAAGATCACCTGGCTTCGGGTCTAATAAAAGTAACTAATCCGTCACTATAAAAAAATAGTCCAGTCGCTTTCGCTAGGGCTTTAAACCTTGCTACTCCTATTAACTTGCTGACCCATTATGCAAAAGGTACGCCGTCATTCATTAATCTTTAAAAGTAGAATTTCGACTGCTTATAGAGTTACTAATTCAATTATTTCACATACTCAAAAAAAAAATTTAAACAAAAATAAATTTAAATTCCTTATTATTGTATAGACATTGTTTACTACAATTATTTATATTTCAAACTTTCCTTTACAGTACTATTCGCTATCACTAAATTTATAATACTTAGCCTTAGAGGATGGTTCCCCTATATTCCGACAAGTTTTCTCTCATCGTACTTTTTTATCTTGTAATAATAATACACCCTAAAACTTAATTTGTTTTTTAACTACCCATTCCTTCCTCCTGACAAATTTCTAACCTAGGATTGCTAAGGCGAAGGCTCACCTAGGTAGAAAAACTTAACAAGAGTAGGTAGAATAGAAAAGGGCTAAACAATAATGTTATTAAATAACAAAATTATTTATATTAGTATTAATTATTAGTTTAATAATTACTTTATAAATCTACAGGACTTAGATTTTCACCTATTTTAGAACAACCTTTTCCGTTCCTATGAGGGAAGGAGGGAAGATTGTTAATTAAAATTAATATAGAAATTTTAGTAGTAATCAAACACTAAAAATCAAAATTTTTTAATTTTAATTATTCAATTTATAAAGTAATTTAGGCTAATCCGATTTCACTCACCATTACTTTCGGAGTCTCGGTTGATTTCCTTTCCTTTCCCTAATAAAATGTTTTACTTCAGGAAGTAATATATACTAAAGGTTTACCTTAGGATCGCTTTCCTAAAAAAATATAATATAAATAAAATATATAATATCTAGAAAGCTTTTGGTATAAGACCTCCTTTTTTATAAATTTGATAGTTATCCTTAATAACCCCTTTAAATTACTGTGATGTTAAAACAATATTGTCATCGATACTTTTAATATATTATTTATTTTTAAGAATGTTTTTTTAATAAATATTAATTATTTTTCCGCGTAGCAATGGTTAAGGTCTTGCCGCCTGCCTAGCCTAGTAGTACAAGGGGCCTATACCATTTCCTATTTTTCCTTAAAGCAGGTCGGACGGTATTATACCCCTCCCTCCCTGGCCTAGGCAGGGGGGAGGGGGCGGTGTTAAATTTAGGGTCTTCCTCATCAGGCCTGAAAGGAAAAAAGGTTTAACGTAACTTTTTATCCCTCTTTAACAGAAGCCGAAGAAGGAGTGATTAAAATAAAACCTTACTTAATAAAAAAATTGAATAAAAATATATTGATTAAAACCCTAAACCGGATGTAAATGCCGAATATGTACCATTAAATTAATTTTTATAAAAATTTACGATTTTTGGGGGTGTGGGCCCTTCGGAGGGTGCCTCCCTCCCTTTCCAACGGTCCCTCCCCCCTGCCTAGGCCAGGGAGGGATGGAGGGGAGGGCAGGCAGCACAGCAACTGCTGAATTTAATATTTGACTTATTTTAACATAGTTACTCAAAATAAAAAATCACAAACCAAATCCATGTCGGTCCTTGTACAGTTAAATTAAAGGATAAGAAGTAATAAAAATTATTAAATAAAAACGCTCCGCTCCCCCCTGGCCTGGCCTGGCCTACGGCAGGCAGGCACTCAGGGAGGGACGCACCCTCCGAAGGGCCCACACCCTCCCTGGCCTACGGCAGGGGATAGGTAAGGTCTCGTAGTATTAAAAAAATATTTTTAACCTTATTAAATAGGGAATCGAACCCTTTTATTATTATTATTAAAAATAACTTTACCTAAACTAAAGAATTAATTTAATTTTTAAAAAATAAAAGGTATTGTAGTATAAGTAGTTATCTTTTAAGTGCGTAGCCAGACGCAGCGTGGGGTTAGTTAAATTTTTTTTAGTAATAAATATTATTAAAAATATAAGGCTAAGGATACTACTGTTTATAATAAATATAAAAAATAACAGTCCTAAGATTGAACAGGTAAGGCCTCAAACGCATGCAAATGGATTGGTGTTGATAATGATCATTCAATTGTGTTAGATGCAGGTACTTCTATTTGAGATAACTGTTTGTTAGTCTCGTTATTTATTCCAAAAAAATAAGAAGCTATAGCCCAAGGGTTTTTTGGACTAAAGTTATTATTAACAAATATATTATATATAATATAAATAAATAACATAGTAGCTACAACTGAGATCAAAGATCCGAAACTTGAAACTGCGTTTCATCCACTATAAGCATCTGGGTAATCAGGTATTCTTCTAGGCATCAATTTTGTTAATCTTAGATATTTGTAATTCATATCTAAACTCCTAACTTTACAGCTAGGTTCAGACTATGTTATCCACTCTAAATTAATTTAAAGTGATCGGGCGCTACTGTTTTCACAGTGTAGGTTTATTGTTGGTATTACTCACCTACTAGTCGTTGAACGTTCTTTATTATAATGTTTATTATATTTTACCAAATAAAGCTTCGCTACAAATTAACCTTATCAGAAAAGGTTTTTTTTGTAATTCACCCAATTGTCTAATAGATCTTTAAAGAATCTAAAGAGGCATTATTAGTTTTTATGTAGTTTAGTTCGAGAAAATATTCTACCTTTAAATGGTAAACCATTTAACAAATATTTAGACAGAGTATCTTTACCCATTTTAAATTCTTTTGAACACTCGACTGTCGAAAAAGAATCAATATAATTCATATTTTCAGCATCATATACATAAACCAATTTAGTAATTTTTGCTATAGTACTAGGACTTTTTACAACTCCATATAGAGGATTATTTACTCCTGCTTTATTTCGTTTTTGCATTTCAATAAATTCAGGAGTAAATGTTCGACCTGACATAGGATTTAATTTACCAGATCGATTTATACCAAATTCAGGTTTATGTTTAAACCCTAGGGTTGTTCCAGCTGTAGGCGAGTTATTTAAAGCCAGTAGTGGATACTTATTAAAAAGTAAATCTAAGTATATTTGCTCTCGAGATAACATATGATCTTTGCTAACAGAGCCTTTAGCTCCTAAATCTTCTAATATTGACAATATAAAATTATCATGAGTATAATGTGCTATACTGTTATATATGGCTAAATTTCTTTTTAATACACTCCCTCCCTCCCGCCCCGTACGGGAGGGGCGGGGGGGGTGTGTTCAATAAGATAATAAGCGTTGAGAGCCATTTCATGCACTCCCAACATACATTTTACCATTAATTAAATTGATTCACTGATAAATTATAGTGCGACCTCGATTCTCAATACCGATTAAATTACGATTTAAATTTGGCTTATAAATACGCAAAGGTTCTGTTAAATATATAGGTAATATGTGAGGACCATAAGGTTTAATTTTTACTATAGGTGTGTTTAACAAAAGAATACTATAAGGTCCTTCAAATGTTAAATGATTTACAGCCTCCCTCCCTCCGAAGGGGCCGAAGGCCGCCGAGAACAAGTCTAAATCTACATAATTTGATATAACTAAATATATACCGGCCAATCCTAAAAAGTGTTGAGGGAAGAATGTTAAATTACAAATTAAGGTGAATTATTCCTTAATTTTGGACTATATCTTAACTTAAATTTTTAAGTTTCTTTCATATAGTCTCTAGGAAACCTATAATTTTTATTAGTTTCTGCTGATTATCTAGATATACTTAAAATTTTTACTTATTTAATATCAAGTACTTAAGCCTTATGAGAACTCCCAGCATATAGAAAGAAGAAATGAAGCTAATTTTTTTATTTATTTTGTCTAGGATTTGATTGAATAATTCAATCTTCACCTTGTAAAGCTATTCAATTTTGAGTATCTAAATTCTTTTTAATAGTTGACCATCTAACTTTGAAATGTTGTTTAGCCCCATTTATGGATGGAAAAATCAATTCTTCTCCTGTTTTATTGTAACAAAACACAAATTGACCTCCAATACCATATTGTGCTGAAAGAATTCCTTTTTTACCTTTAGCCTGGTGATTTTGATTACGATAAAATTCTTTAATCCCTTTACTAATAGCTAAATTTGTTTCGATAGAGTTTTTGTTACCAAATTTAGGATGATTTTCTTTCTTAAACAACTGTTTGAGCTTATTTATAGTATCAATTGAATGACGAAAACCAGATGAACTTCCCGGAATTTTTAATACATTGTAATCAGGATTATAAAAATCTATTCATTTTTTTTCTAAATCTGAACAAACAATTATATCTGATTTACAAAACTCTAAAATAGCTAAAGAAAAATTTTCTAATTTATATTTCCTCAAAGCTCGATATAATATAATATTAGTATCTTTATTAGAATTTGCATGATAAAAATGAGAAGCCATTCTTTTTGACAAAATAATACTACTTCCAACATATAATTTATTAGTAATTTTATTAATAAATAAATATACTCCCGCTTTGCCTTTTAATTGTTTATAAATATCTCTTTTGCTTATCAAAACATTTTCAAAAAACATTACAAAATTATTGTTTTTGATCAGTGATAAAGTAGGCTGCGCAGCGGCAGTGGTAGAGAATCTTCGCTTAAACATAACCGTACCTCCTGCTACGTTAAATTTAAAATAGTAATTTTGATTACTATATAATTTAGATACTCTTAACATAAATAACAATTGACCAAGATCAAAATATTTTCTTCCCATTAAATTAACCCCAACAAATAAAGTTCAGAAATGAACTTTTCCTAAAAAGTCGTTATATAATTTTCCGACAATTTTAGGGATTCAATAATAGAAACCTGCAAATAACCCAAAAACAGCACCCATAGAAAGTACGTAGTGAAAGTGCTTATAATTAATTCCTTAAATTACACTAATATTATTAGTATAAAAAGAATAATTGTGAGTTCTTTATCTCACATAAATATCTCACGATATAAATTAGACTATGTCATCACTCCCTTTATTTTTTCAGGACCTGTTAAAAATAATTGGGGTGTCGGGAGCTCGTGTCCAGATTATTGTTGGTGTTACTCACTGATTAGTCGTTGAACCTTCATAAATCAATTATTACCTCCCGCTGCTTCGCTGCCTAAAGATAGCGAAAGGTATAATACACCGATTTAAGCTTGGCTGCAAATTGTCTAAGTATACTACGATTTACTTAGATATCCTTGCAATTCACCCGATTTTTAGTAGCCCACTTAAGCATCACTTATTTTGTAAAAGGTTTAGTTTGAAGAAAGTAGCCATAAAATAATATACCTTTGTCAATACGCATATTAACTGTGGCTTTATTCACAAACCGATTACCTGTAAGAGCTTCTGTACACTTTTCCAAACTATTTCAAATTTGGTAAGTATTAGTACTTGGATTATAACCATATATTAATTTTCCTGTTGGACTAGTTGGACGAGTTAAACTAATAGGTTTAACGGGCATACTAGGAAGCAAGCCAATAATCTGTACGGATATAAGTTAAATAATAGATATTATAACATCCCCATATCGTAAGGCAGAAAGATTTTTATCTTTCAGCATTTTAAAAATATCTGTTCCTGCCTCCGGCCTCGTTTACTTACACCAGGAAAATATTTAGCCAATTGAGTAGCACTACTAAATGAATTAAGTAGTTTATAAGTAGTATAATCGTACACAAAAAAGTGATATTTACCTCTCCCTTGCGGAGTATTAGATCAAAACTCTTTAAGTGCATCACTCCCTCCCTCCCGCCCCGTACGGGAGGGGCGGGGGGGGTGTGTATTGCCTCAAACAAAGGCATTAATACCTTTAGAACCAAAGGAAGGATTATTTTCACCCTCATTAATAGGTGAGGATGAAGGTATATAGGCAGCACTACTTGCAATACGATTTACATTGTAAACAAGTTCATATAAACTTAAATACATTTGTTCAAGCTTAACAAAATCAGGCAGATTAGTAGCTGAGTATTCTGGATCTGTAAGTGTAGGACCAATCGATAATATAGATAATGAGAATGCATCGTGTCCACATGCATTTAGTGCACGACTAATAACACTACCTCGAGAACTTTGAGCCTCTAGATAGCTCGGTCGAAAATATTCTACTAATCGGTTACCTAGATTTTTAGAACTACCAATGTATTGTTTACCTGTTTCCTTTTGTGTTCAGAGATAAACACCTCGTTGATTACGAATTTGGTTAATAATAGTTTCCTTTGAAGCAGTAACTTAAGTAAAAAGTGTACAATTAGGTAATACAAGAAATGGTAATAGTGATGCTTTCGTTGATTGAGCAACTACATAGTAAGTCTTTAAAATTGCTCATTTTTCTTAAACATTTACATACAGCACTGCTCACGCAGTGGATCGGACTATAACTTATCTAATTATTTAACTTAATAAACTTTCGACTGTCACGTTTAGTCTCTACGGATCCTACTCACTAATAATTAAAGGCAAGACGTTACACGCCCTCCCTCCCTTTCCTACGGTCCCTCCCTACCTTTCCTACGGTCCCTGCCTGCCGTAGGCCAGGCCAGGCCAGGCCAGGAGGGGGGACAAATTTATTAGCTTTGGTTTCCACGGTATTATCTAGTGTACTCTTTCTTATTATTCGCATTAAAATAACAAGTAATATATAATTACGACCATAATTATTAATAAAAAGATCTCATCCTCCCGTAGGGGCCGTAGGAGCGTTAGCACGAGGCCAAAGCAACTGGTTTAATTATAATATTTTCATGGTCAATTGAGACCTAGACTTCACCGTTAGCAAATTTAATATCAGGCAAACCTTACCTTATCTATAAGCCTTGGAATTAATTTTACCGAAAAATGTATGAAATTTTTCATGGTGACAAGACACCACGACACTTACTAAAAAAGCTTTTGATTGAATTTTTTTAATGACTCTAATTTTTCACCTAATAAAGTATAATTAGTACAATGAGTAATTATTTTTAATAAGGCTTCTTTTTTATATATCTCTAATACATAAAATTTTTTATAAGGATTTCTAATTTTGTTCGTTACTTCAAAATATTGTTTAATAGCTTCTATTAAATAAAGATCATCATTTTGCCCTATTGAAAAAGAATGGTTATTAGATTTTCTTATTGAAAAACAACCTTCAGCTTCTATAAAACCAGATAATCATTCTTTAAAATAACTAGGTATATTAAACTTAATATTAGAATTTATAATAGTTAACTGTTGTAAATATTTAGAATTTCTATTTAATAAATAAGTTTCTACCGAAGTATTAGTTAAACAGGTTTTTAAGAATGCTAGTTGACAAATTTTTTTTGAGGTTAAAGGAGGATAAGTATCATAAATTTTAATAATTTCTTTAACTTCTTCCTTTTTATTGACTACTCATATTACATCTTTTCCAGTTTTTCTTACCGTTCCACCTAAAACTTTGGCAATTTCAATTAACATATTATAATTAGATTTAATATTAGATAATTTAATAACTAGTCTGTATTGCAAGGATTGTTTACGTCAATGATTTACTTGTATACTTCCATCTCCGTCCATTAGCCCTACTCAAAACATTTTTACATATTCATTATAACTATTTTTATATAATAAATCACTAAATCCATGGTCATTTTTTTTAATCAAACTAAAGCTATTATTAGACATAAAATATTGTTTTATTAGTATAATTAATCAACTTGATATAATTATACTAAGTATAACCATAAAATCTGTATCGTGCATTGCTACATCAAGTGAAGCATTAGATAATACAACTCCTGTAACCCCTCCTAGAGTAAATAGTGCTAAGAATCCTAATACAAACACTAAAGGAGTATTGAATTTAAGACTACCACCGTATAAAGTAGCTAGCCAAGAGAAGATTTTAATTCCTGTAGGTACTGCGATAACCATTGTTGCTGCCGTGAAGTAGGCTCGTGTATCTACATCCATTCCTACTGTAAACATATGGTGCGACCAAACAAGGAACCCCAATATCCCTATTGAGAACATGGCATAACAACCACTAAATTTAATTATATAGTTTATTGTTTATTTTTTATTTTCGTTTAGAGTTCATTTTAGAAATAATCTCTTTAATTGTTTCAGTATTTTTTTTGTTTTCCGCTTTATATAAATTACAAGCTTTTTTAAAATCTAAAAAATCTAATTCTTTAGCATTATTAAGAGGGTAGTTTTCAAAATGAGGAATAATAGTTTCATAAATGTTCAAAAAATCTTGTACATAATAGTCACATCGACTTTGATTAGATCTAACATTAACTTTTCCAAAACCAAAAAATTTTATGAATAATTCCATTAATAAAATATCTCGGGAATGCTGAGTTACATGAAATCTAAAATAAATTTGATTTGTATTTGTACGAATACCTATAGAAAACCCTCCATCCCCTGCTGTGAATCCAGATACTCAGTTAGGATTTAAACAATCAGGCAAATTAGGTTTAATTCTATCTACACCTATAATATTTGGATATAAAGAGGATATTGTAGAAGATAACCCTCTATTAATTGAAGCATAATAACTTAAAACAGTTGTAAAACCTGTATAATTTAAATGTTCTTTTTTACTAATCAGTTCAACTACTTTTGTAAATAAAATAAAATCACTATATTTTTGTGTTAATAAAGGATATTTAAAAAAATGAGGAATTATAATATTAATAAGATCCTCTATTTTTGTTACACGGTATACACAAATATTTTTATTAATTCTAGATGTAACAGATCCTACTCTAAAAAATTTTTGTATTTGATATAAGATATTAATATCTTTAATATGTAAATTTATTTCAAAACTAGCTGATACCCGTCAACTGGAATTAGTGCGTTTACTTATAATAATACTAAAACAAGATTCTGCGTCTGAAAACCCAGTTATCCAATTAGGGTCTAAATTTTCTAAATTTAATTTCAGATCTTTTTTTAAAGCTGCTTTGCTTGAGAAGAAAAAAATACCAACGTTATGCACTCCTGCTTTTAAGGACGAAAGAGGGTGAAATAAAAACAACCCTTCAAATTTCCTTAAATAAGCGTAGATTGGAGAGATTGAATGATAACTAAACAATAAATAAGATACAAATAATAAGCAACTTAAATTAAATTTAGAGTCGGACTTTATCTTATTTCTTTAATAAAGAAATCTTTACGTAAAGTCTCTGAAGCTTGTTTAGCTAGCTGATTAATATGTTGATAAATAAATTGGTTATTATCATAGTTTTAATATTATCACTAATAAATAGTAATTAAAATTTTGAATATGTTTCAGCTTATAGTAAAGTTTAATTTAAAGGAAGGCCTCGCTATATCTCAACCATCCCGATGTAACCGAAGATAGATTTACCACTAAATGTAGATACTATTTGACTAACGATTCCAAAACCTGGTATTATTAATATATAACAATAATTTTGGATAAGTAAATAATCTTAATATTATTGCTAATATAAGATTTCTTTAACATTACCACTCAAAAGCTCACGCCCTTGTTAGGACTTTATCTTTTTATAAGTGCGTTGTATGATCCACCCTCTCAATCCTAGGAGAGGTTTGAAGCAGCTGCATGATCTTCATTATTTCTATTCATTGTTTTTTTTAGTTTAGTTATTTTATTTAAACCTGCTTCAGTTAAATGGTCTTTATTTTGAATTAAAATATAAGCCTTTCTTCATTTTAAATAATTAACATGTTTAGAAGAAAGTAAAGGAAATTGATCAAAATATTTAATAACATTCCTTGCTGAAGTGAAACTAGTAGAGCCAAAGTAATAAGTATTTTTACTTTTTCTATGTCCGATATTTCCTCCTAAAAAGTTTTTAATTAAAATTAATAAATCATTATTTTTTTGATCTATTTGAAAATTTAATCGTACTTCCGGCTTTCTATGTTTTCTAGTTAAAATTTTTATTTGAAAACTAGCATCAGACTTTGTTTTTAAAATATTATTTTTGTTACAAGTATTTCTACATATTTTAGTTTCTTCTCCCTGTAAAATAAAGGAATTTAATTTGTCTTCTTTTTCCTCTAAATAACCTTTCGAGTCATTATTAACTTGAGTAGTATCTTTTACGTCAGGATCAATCCTTAATTTATATAGCATTGAACTATGCATATAGGGTCGTACTATAGTTCGTAGTAAAGGCATAGAATTCTCTTTGATAACATAGCCGACTGAATGTTTACGTAAACTACAGTTTAATCTATACCTGATCATAAGAACATTAAGCAATCTAATTGTATCTTTTACAGAAAAAGACTCAGTACTGATTGTTAAACCGTGCCGATTTTTAGCTCCATCTCCACTTATCCAATGAGCCATAGCAATAGGAGTCAATAAGTTAAAAATATCTGCAGGAATTAATTTGATTCCATTATCATAATAAATATCATGAAGTTCAGTAAAACAAGGTAATGACCTAGTAAAAATCTCTAAAGCATATGTCTTAGTTTCTTTTCTGTAAGAAGATCTCAAATTAGGGATAGAATTACAATAAGGGGATAAAAACCTAAATACAAATCAAAAATAATCCAAATGAGATAAAGATTGTTTAAACCCTAATCGAGCAGATTTACTAGTTTTTGAACCAAAAATTAATCACCCATCAGACAACATTAATCCTGTTATAACACTTTGCTGATAAGCAGGAATTTGAATCATATTACTTACTTGTTTTGTAAATCGACCTAACCCTACTGAAGAGGATAAATTTTGACCCCATACTACTATTCTAGTTTCTGGTAAAGCTTTAGTATAAGGTGTTTTATTTCCAGCCCCTCCTTCGGTAAGCACTGGTTGGTTTTGACTAGTTCTTAGTTGGATTTGAAAACTTGCTGTAGCGTCAGAAAAACCAGTTAACCAATGATTATTAAGATCGGCATTAGTATTAATACTAAAATTAGAAAACATATTAAAATAAGGATTTGATAAAATATTATTTTTTATTTGATCTAATCTTTTTTCAGATCTTATTTTACCATTTATTAAACTAAGCACTTTAATTAGCCCTTGTCTATTGGCTATGACTAAAATAACTGCTTTTTTACTTTTAACTTTATAAACATTTCCAAACCCTATTTTACCTTTAATATAATAAGCTAAAGAAGCATCTAATTCATTAAAAACAAGCACTAATTGAGGTGTATTAGAAAAATGACCGTCACCTTCTATTAATCCCGCCAAGTAATGACCAAATGCAGTATCACTCTCTGGTTTTAAATAAGTAGGTACATGAATAGATATATTTTTTACTTGCGTAGCAATGCACTCATAACTTTCGCGTAAAGTCTCTGAGGTGCTTTCATCTGTTTTTTCACTATCCTTCAATCACCCTCTTGCATCCTGCCCTTCCTCGCCTACCCTCTGGCTGGCAAGGATGGGAAGGCATGTGCCCTTTTTAAAAAAGAGAGGGAGCGGCTGCGGCTGCGAAGCCACAGCACTGGATAGAAAGGTGTAAAGGTTAAAGTGTAAAGAATAGATAAAATTACCTGCGGGTTGACTTCATTGTTTTAAGTTTGTTACTATGACCTTAATAATTTTATTAAATTGATGGTAGGAGTACTTAAAATTTAACATAGTTATCCCCGCACATAGCAAAATTAAGAAGCTTATATTATTTACTTCTGGATGACCAAAAAATCCAAATTTTATTACCTTCTTATCTTATTTTTTATTTATTTTAAGTTTTAATATTTATAGAGTTTTACTACCCACACCCCCTTCCCTCGTGCTTTTGCAAGGGGAGGCAGGGTAGGGTCTTGTTAGTTATTTTTGTTTTGGGGTAGATATAAAGGATTTTTATTTAAATTTTCTTTATTTATTTTTGAATCAAAATTTATAACGCTATTCAGAAGTTTAACCCTTTCGTAAGCAATTAAAAATTCCTCATAATTAACCCTAGAACATCTATCAATTATAAATTGTCTTCTAAGATCATAGACATCCTTATATTTTACTATTATTTCTATTTTTAATTGTTCATATAATTTATTAAAGAAATCTATTCGTTTCGACTCAGTATTAAGAGTTTCTATACCACCTACCTCTTTTGCGTCTGGGTTTAAAGAGATTAACTTATTTAATTTATTAATAGTTCAATAAGCTTCTAGTACTTTACATTGAGAGAAAAGAATATTTTCTAGCAACTCTTCATAAACATTATTTATATCGTACATATTTACATTGTAATAATCTGAATTAAGTTGTTCAGGTGTATTAAATCATGATATTTGATTAACTCAGAATTTTATAAATATTTCCCTATATTCATATAAAGTAGATTCAGGTAAAGATGAGGGTTTAATACCCTTATGATGTTCATACCAAATTTTAGCTTTAACTAATAAATCCCACTCTTCTGAGAAGTCAAAAGATGATTGAAACATAGCTAACATAAATTTAATAGGCGTTATTTCACTTATATGCATTATACCTTTAGCTCAAATGTTAAATTTAAGATAGTATGAAGGGTTCATTTCTATAAACCATATATACCAATACTTTTTAAATAAGTCTCATTCATCAGAACATTTGTTTTTGTCCATAGGTATTATCTTTTTATTTTGAATATCTATTTTATCCTTTAATTCAGTTCCCTGTAGTAATTCAGAAATAGAAATAAAAAAGAAAAATTTTTTACCTCCAGTTACCTCAGCTAGGGAAGGATTGAAAACAAAATTACTTTTATCTTTAAAAGACATTACATTATCATATGTTTCAGATAAATATACATTATTATTTAATACATAAATACTTGACAAACCATAATTATAGTTATTAAATCTCGGGATATTTTTATAAATTTCTTTATAATCATTACCATTGGTTTTTAAAAGTTCTAAAAGTTTATTAATTTTTTCTTCAGGTAAAAAAGAAGAGGCCCTTATAAAACTCATAAGTTCTTCTGGGTTATTAGGCCCTTTCCCTCCGGTTTTGTTTATTTCAATTTTTATAGCTCCATCCATTATTTCAATTTTGGATCTTAATTTTTCTGGAGTAACTGAATTTAAAGGATTCTCCTCTACCCCCCTCCCTACCTCCTCCCCTTGCAAACCTGACATCCCTAGGCCCCCTAGGCCAGATGGTGAAAACTGAGGCTGTTCCCCATCCCCTTGTGTGTGTAGGCGTAGCTCCGTCCCTTTTTTTAACAAGGCAGCTGGCAGAATAGGTCCCGAAGGGTCCTGAGGACCCTTAGGATCCGTAGTTTCCTGAGGACCTTGAGGTAGTACAGGAGTGAAGTTTTTAGGAGTAAGTTCAGATGGTAAGGACTGATTAGAATAATCCAAAAAATCTAAAGAATCAAACAAATAACCTGAAAATACTGATACTGATAATAATAAAAGGCACCTCCCTTTAGGGTGGGAACTTAGTATGGTATTAAAATAAAATAAGTTTAAAAATGAATATATATCTGATATAATCAATCAAAAAATAATAATATATACTAGTTTCAAACAGAAGTTTAACCTATCTTCTGCAATATATAAACTATATATTACAACCAAATAAATAAATAGGTTTATTAAAATAAAATAATTTTCTTCAACAATAGAAAAAAAATCAAAGAATCCTAATATAATAGTAAAAATAATTTTAAAAACAATAGTCATTTTAATAATTTTCCAACTATTTATAGAAGTAAAACAATAAAAATATATACTTAATATAATAAAAATATCAAAAAACCCTTTATTATTATAAGCCTTGACTTGTTTATTTTCTTGTTTATATTTATTTAGGCCTCCCTCCCTGCTCCGCACCAAACGAGATGCGTAAGGGGAGGGAGGGGAGCCCTTCCCTTTATGGCGGAGGCTACAGGGGACGGTTGGTAAACTGCCTAGCAGAGAAGGAACCGGGGGCGCCTCCATCCTAACTGTCCTCCCAGCCACTTATCCTCCTGCTTCGCACCCACCTCCATACCAGCACCCCCTCCTTCATATACAGAGGGCGGGTGCTGCCCTACTTTTAAAGGGAGGGGTGTAGAGGGTGGAGGTGGCATTACTGCGGATAGAAGGGGGACATTTTCATATTTTATTTTTTTAATCAAATAGTAAAATCAAGTAAAGACTTAAAATAAACAGTGAAGGAATAAAAGTTTCGACTGTACATCAAGCAGCATTTCAGCCACCCACTAGTGACCCAGTCTGTAGCGATCTCATTAGACGACCGACGGTCTTAGATGGATTAACCCTTGACCGTTTTCACTAGCATTGCCATGTAAATATAGGGATTATTACATAATTTTTATTTACACATTACCCTCGTCAGGGTAATTAATCATTTATAATAAATAGATTATTATAATCTAATTTCTTCTAAGAGTTGATTAGATTTGTATGATTACGACTAGATAGTAGCTTCCACCTAAAGGCATAAAGGAAATAACAATATAGTCTTATAATATAAATTATCTAAAAATCGTAACTTTATTTTACGATTAACACCTGCTATATTGTCTTTATAATACTATTTTGGCTATGTCATTATTTATTAATTAGTTAAACCATAGTATTAATTAAGTTTTTACAAACTAACTACTACCTCTTTTTCGATTTTTTTGATTAAAAAAGGTGTTGATAAAGTACTGGATCACCACCTCCAGCTGGGTCGTAGAAACTAGTATTAAAGTTTCTATCTGTCAGAAGCATTGTAATTGCCTAAATAGTCTTGATATACGAGACTACGTCTCATGAATTACTAACTATACATAATAGCAGTATTCTTAAAAACATAATAAAATATATTTAGAGTATATACTCTTCTATTCACATAGAAGTTGGGAATATATCTTAATAATCTAAGTTGTAAAATTTATTTAAATGATTTCAAGTAAAAATAGTTCTCCTATCATTCATTTCTGATTTTAGATTTAATACTTTATCTACATTTTCCTGAGAATATTTAAACCTAGTTATAAATAGATTAAGAATTTCTTTCCAATCATTGAAATCTAAAAATTTAGATCCAAATAAAGGATATTCATTTAAATAATTAACTAATATTAAATTAGTTTCTAAACTCACAGTTCTAAGTCTATATTGAGGGTGAGGAGTATTTTCTCTTATATTTTTAAGAGAAGTATTTAAAAATTTAGCAATATTTGCTAAAAATATTTCATTACTATAACCTAAATGATCTGTTTGTCTTTGACTTAATTCGAATTTGCATTCTATTTTAGGATATTTACCATTCATAGTTGTTCTAACACTAAAATGACCATCTGATTCAATCATTCCTGATAACCAAGCATCATTTTTTAAAGAATTAGTATTCAAAGGTAGTTTAGTTAAATTTAAATTGGTATTTTTATTATTAAGCCAATCAATTAATTTATAAAGAGAATTAATTTTAGGTGTTTTCATATTACCATTTAATAAACGAACTAAATTTAAAATTTCTTTTTGGTCATTAATATATAGAATATAGGCATTTACTCCTTTTTTACGTATTAAAGAACCACCTAAATTTTTTTGTATTAGTAAAGCTAAAGGTATATCCTTTAAATGGAAGACTATTTGAATAGAAGGATAATTTAGTTTACCTTTAGAAGATCTTTCAGTTTTAGGAACAATTATTGTACCATCACCCTCTATTAGACCAGTCAAGTAACTGATAAATTTATAATTATTATTTGAAGACGGAACATTAAAACTAGATGTATCACTCCCTCCCTCCCGCCCCTCCCGTACGGGGCGGGAGGGGCGGGGGGGGTGTTTTAATAATAAACTATTACAACAGACTATTTCTGGCGTATATTCTCTGAGGATCCCTAAATGATTTAAATCAATTAAGTTTCCTGCTGATTGACTTTCTACTAAAATATTTAAAAAGTGTTTCCAGCATATAGCCAAATTTAAAGCTGGCGCATTGTCTCCGAAGATTTGAAATTCACCAGCTAATACAGGTAATGTAAGCAATAATAAAATGGCAGTAATAAAAATCGCTCACACAAACAAGGGCAGCTTGTGTATTGACATACCGTTAGTTCTCATGTTAAGAGCTGTACTAATGAAATTTACAGCACCTAATAATGAGCTAATTCCTGCTAGGTGTAGACTGAAGATAGCTAAATCAACAGAACCACCAGAGTGCGATTGGATCCCTGATAAAGGAGGATATCAAAAATTAGTAACCTAAATCCTCTGTCACTACCTAATAGGCAAGAGAGGGAAGTTACTCTGTGTTTTCACACAGGATCGGACTATACCTTTATTCTTTTTCAAGTAAATTAATTACAAATCTGAATTATTTATAATTTTAAAGTTTTTATCTAGTCTCATAGTACGAATATTACGCATTTGATTTCTTACTTTATTTAAATATTCAAATCGAGCTTGTCCTGCTTTATGTTTATTAAAAGATCTTGCTCATATTCGATATTCTAAAGATTTCATACCTTTCATAGTGTGATTATAGTATGAAATTATATTAGAAATATGTTTACTATTAGTAGTACCTACTGTAAAATAAGTTTTTTTTTTAATAATTTTTATACCCAATAAATATCCTATAGACTCTAAAACAATTTTATCTAATTTTTGAGTTATCTCAAAAGCATGACAAATTCGACCTTCGCTTTTTGTAACTAGATAAAAACTTCCTTCTGCTTCTGTAAAACCAACTAATCAAGATTTACTCATAATAGTTTGTGCTTCAGATAAACAACTAATATTATTATTAACTATATTTCAAACAGGTGATATATAATTATCAGGTCGTACTTTACTTTTTAGTTCACTAAGTAAAATATGTTTATCTGAAGTTGATATAGAATTATCAGTTAAAATAAAAGCAGCTTTTTTAAATAGATCATAATTATAATATTTACTTGTTAGTAGAGGATATTTATCAAAAAGAGGAATAATATGTTGAACTATTTTTTTAACATCTCGTAATCGATACTCAGCCATTCCATCTGCACTTACAGATACTTGACCTACACCAAGTTTTGATTTAATAAAATAAAGCAATCTTAAATTATATGAACTTTGACCTATTTTAAAGTAAAGTGTTCATTTATTAGGCAGATGTTCACTAAAATGGAAAGAACCATCACCGTCTGTTACTCCAACTAATCATTGTTCGAATTCAATATTTGTATTCTTTTTGTTAACTACTCTACTAAAGAATACTTCACGTGTAGTCTCTGATGATTTAGCATTTTTAGTGCTAAATCAGGCGGATTGTCCCCGTGTCATTGACATTATTACTTCAGAAATAGTATACCGTTTACCATCAATCCCTCAATTAGAAAAAGAAGTAAAGTAAAGCATACCTGATAGTATTCAATTTCATGCTCATAGGCTAGAGGATTTTCCCGCATCGAGTGAAGTTTTTATGTCTATAATTAATACAAACAAAATAATAGACAATGACAGCATATCACATACTGTCCATCCTGTACCAGCACCATTTTCAACCAATGCACTTAAAAGCAGAAGTAGTAATGAAGGTGGCAATAATCAAAAAGACACATTATTTAATCGTGGGAATCAATTATCTTAAATGTTTCCATTTAAACTGGACTATTTTTTAACCCTTAATTTAAGGATGTTCGCGTGTAGTCTCTGAGGAACCTACTTGATAGCTATCTGCGTTGTCTTTCCCCCCCC